>Ga0307414_10000196_pt1 | contig 40605 bp, 37 predicted proteins | sample DK1Ometagenome_FD_203804 | JGI IMG/M metagenome (GOLD analysis project Ga0307414, IMG submission 203804) | Maize rhizosphere microbial communities from greenhouse at UC Davis, California, United States - DK15-O-3 | ecosystem: Host-associated > Plants > Roots > Rhizosphere > Soil | place: USA... | reverse complement strand
CTACGGAATCAGTATTTTCAATTTCTTTGAGTAAGAACTTTTTCTTTCTCATCATCACAAGCTCTAAACCAGTACCCTCCCGATAAAAATCGGGATGCTCTACCAGCTGAGCTACGGAATCATTATTTTCAATTTCTTTGAGTAAGAACTTTTTCTTTCTCATCATCACAAGCTCTAAACCAGTACCCTCCCGATAAAAATCGGGATGCTCTACCAGCTGAGCTACGGAATCATCTGTTCAACTATTTTCAGAAATTTTAACTGCCTTTCAGCAGAATAAATCCTTTCAAATTGGCTTCCTGGCCTTGCTTTTTGCCAGATCATTGCCGTAATTGGACTGCAAAAATAAGGGGACAAATTTTAAATGCCAAACGTGAAATCAATCTTTCTTACAAAACTTTTAATATTTTTATTTATTTCTTTACAAAGTATTAATTGTCAAGCAGATGCAATCGACCTAAAAAAAGCAGATTCTTTGTTTAGCTCCGGCAGCTATAAAGAAGCCATGTCAATCTACACTGCAAACTACCAAGAAGGCATCTATTCGCCATCAATGCTGTTGAAAATGGCCTTCATTGCAGAGGGAATTCGGGACAATGAGCAAGCCACTCTTTACCTGAGTAAATATTACGATTTATCCCCAAATCCTCAGGTCATCACAAAAATCAAGAACCTTACAGGCCAGAATCAATTAACAGGATACGAAGTAAGTGATGGTCAACGATTTTTCATTTTCTTGACAGAATATCAAGAATATATAGTAGGAGGACTCACTGTTATCTTATTAATCTCAATCATCTTTATTTGGGTGACCAGTAGAAACGCTGATAAAAACCAAAATTATTGGCCAACGCTGATGCTATTGGTTATGATCTTTTTGGCAAACAACTTCCTGACAGGTCCCCGAACCGGATTAATAACAAGCAGCCCCACTTTTCTCGTCAGTAAGCCCTCGGCAGGAGGTGAACTTGTAGACCGAGTAGAACCTGGTCATCGCGTCCGCATTAAATCCAGTAAAGATATTTGGTATGAAGTGGATTGGAAAAATAAAAGTGCATACATCAAGAAAGCAGATGTAACCCGTCTATAACTACTAACCTACTCCTGGAAAAAGTGAAAAATATGTTGATTCCTGGAGCATGAAAAAAATGCTACCATTTTAATGACCACTCCTGATCTTCCAAATGAAGTGGTAGTCATTCATAGATGCTGACAATCGAGAAAAGGAGTCTTGGGAATTGACAGCTGCAGGATACATCCATCATCCACTACAACAGAAGGAGGCCATCAAGCATCGCCGCTTTCACTAGTGCTATTGGAAGACATACAGAAGACTGGTAACATCTTCTTTCCTAAGCGATGTCTTAGCTACAGTAAACCAGTACACCTCTCCTGAGGCCACGAAAACAGTCTCTGCCTTTCTAACTGCAAATCCTGAATTCAATCCCATCTTAAAAAATAAAATTTTACAGGCGACAGATGATTTGATGTGGGTGCAATCCATCAGCGGGTTTTCTGATTGATATAAAAAAAGCCGCCCAATTTGAAAACTGGGGCGGCTCTAAAAGTGCTAAATCTATAGCTTACTTGCTTGCAATATAGCTTACCAAGTCAACCACCTTGTTAGAGTAACCCCATTCGTTGTCATACCAAGAAACTACTTTCAAGAAAGTATCAGATAACTGGATACCAGCACCTGCGTCGAAGATGGATGTTCTTGGATCTCCTAGGAAATCATTAGAAACAACGGCATCTTCAGTGTATCCAAGTACGCCCTTCATGGACGTCTCAGAAACTTCTTTCATTTTGGCGCAAACTTCTTCATAAGTAGCAGGCTTCTTTAATCTTACTGTCAAATCCACCACTGAAACGTCTGGAGTAGGCACTCTGAAAGCCATACCGGTCAGTTTTCCATTCAATTCCGGAATAACTTTTCCAACCGCTTTCGCTGCACCAGTAGATGATGGGATAATGTTTTGACCAGCACCACGTCCACCTCTCCAGTCCTTGGTAGAAGGTCCGTCCACAGTTTTCTGAGTAGCAGTAGTTGCGTGAACAGTAGTCATCAGTCCTTCCTCAATGCCCCAGTTGTCATTCAAAACCTTGGCTATCGGTGCCAGACAGTTTGTAGTACAAGAAGCATTAGATACAAACACCATATCAGATGTGTATGAATCTTCGTTCACACCCATTACAAACATCGGTGTATCATCTTTCGATGGCGCAGACATAACCACTTTCTTGGCTCCCGCATCAATGTGTCCCTGTGCAGTTTCTTTCGTCAAGAAAATACCAGTAGATTCGATTACGTAATCAGCACCTACTTCGCCCCATTTAAGGTTTGCTGGGCTCTTTTCAGAAGTTACGCGAATAGAATTCCCGTTAACTACTAAATGTCCATCCTTTACTTCAACTGTTCCTTTGAAGATTCCATGAGTAGAATCATACTTTAGCATATATGCCATGTAATCCACATCGATCAAATCGTTGATGGCTACTACTTGGATATCTTCTCTTTCTTGGGCAACTCTAAATGCCAAACGTCCGATTCTACCGAATCCGTTAATTCCAACTTTAATCTTGCTCATATTTATTTTGATTTGAGTATAGGTTTGATCCAAAACTTCCTCATTGCTGCCACGTTTGGCAAAAAATCCTGAGGGACGGCTAAGTTATTACATTTATTTGTCTAGCCCAAACTATCTTAAGAACCACCCAAGCAAAGAATTAATTCAATCGATTTCGAACAATTTTATTTTAAAAAAAATTAACAAAAAGTTGATTTTAGAAAGAATTAGCTACTTTAAAAGAAGATAATTCTAGCCATTATTGTTTCAAGAAGGAATTCTGAAAGTTGTGGCAAGACGTTAAATTTTCAAAAAATCCCGATATAGTCTCTACTTAGGTTCGCTATCCTTTTGTAAAAAATTTGAAAGGCAATTCCACTCAATGGTATTTTTAAATACGAACAAATCCATAACTGTTCATTCATTATTATATAGCTCAAGAATGTGCGCATAAGAACTTTGAGAGATCACCGCAACTAACTCGTTAACTCCATCTTGTAATTGCTCTATTTTCCTGAGCCTTAATCCTTCTTGAATCTGCTGTAAAACCGGGGAAACTTTGTATTCATTATCAGCTAGAATAAACAAAAAAGTAGCAAATAAAGAATCGTAGTCTTCTTCCAGCCCATCCATCCATTGGCTCTCAATCCCGTCACTGAGATCATCTAGTAGCTTAGGTCCGTCCAATTTCCTCTTCAATTCTAACACTTTAGTGATGGAAACAAAAGCATCCTTAGAAACATCAAATCTAGGCACCTTTTGGGAATTATTAAAAAATTGATCTTTCATGTTTTGGGTGATTTAGCAAATGAACGATTAATGATATCATCGAAGTTCAAATATACTTTAATTCCTTTTAGAAAGTAAAAAATGCATTTCTTCCTATGGTTTTCGGTCAAGAAGAGATTACTGGTCCTACTTTCTTTCCCGCATTAAAAAACTTCTTAATCTCCCAAATATACAACTTTAGCAACTAAAAATACTGTGCAGCTTCATCTTCTATGACATCTACTTGAATTATAAAAAGGAAAAGCCGGGCAAAATGCCTGGCTTTTCCTGAATATTCATAATGAGAAAATCTCTTTTTAGATCAATTGTGTTAGCACTTGGTTCAACGTCGTACTTGGACGCATAGCATTTGATGCCAAAGCAGCATTTGGCTTGTAATAGCCTCCAATATCCAGAGGCCTACCTTGTGACCCATTTAGTTCTTCTACGATGATCACTTCTTTTTCTTCTAACGCTTTTGCAAATGGGGTAAACTTAGCTTTTAACTCAGCATCCTTAGTTTGAGTCGCTAAAGCTTGAGCCCAATATAGTGCCAGGTAGAAATGGCTGCCTCTGTTGTCCAGTTTACCTACTACGCGAGCAGGAGACTTGTCATTTTCAAGAAACTTTCCGGTTGCCAAATCAAGAGTTTCTCCTAGAAGAAGTGCTTTATCATTATTAAAAGTTCTTCCTAAATGTTCCAGGGAAACTGCCAGGGCCAAAAACTCCCCTAATGAATCCCAACGCAGGTGACCTTCTGTCACAAACTGATCCACATGCTTAGGAGCAGATCCACCGGCACCTGTTTCAAACAATCCTCCCCCGTTCATCAACGGCACAATAGAAAGCATTTTAGCAGATGTACCAAGCTCGAGTATAGGGAACAAATCAGTTAAGTAATCTCTCAAAACGTTTCCAGTTACTGAGATTGTATCCAGGCCTTCTTTACTGCGCGCCAAAGAAAGGTTAGTAGCTTCAATTGGCGATAAAATAGAGACTTCCAATCCGGTCAGTTCATGATCCAGTAAGTACTTATTCACTTTAGTGATCAGTTCTGCATCATGCGCCCGCTTCGAATCCAACCAGAAGATCGCTGGAGTATTAGAAAGTCTGGCTCTGTTCACAGCCAATTTTACCCAATCCTGAATAGCTGCATCTTTGGTCTGGCACATTCTCCAAATATCCCCTGCTTCTACCTCATGCGATAGGATCACCTTATTATTTTTATCGACAACATTTACAGTGCCTGCAAATGGAATTTCGAATGTCTTATCATGCGAACCGTACTCTTCTGCTTTTTGGGCCATCAAACCCACGTTTGATACTGATCCCATAGTAGCTGGATCGAATGCTCCATTTTTTCTGCAGAAGTCAATAGTGGCTTGGTACACCCCTGCATAGGATCTATCAGGAATTACAGCTTTCGTATCCTGAAGTTTGCCCGCTTTATTCCACATTTGCCCTGAAGTTCTGATCATCGCAGGCATTGAAGCATCAATGATCACATCACTAGGTACATGAAGATTGGTGATGCCTTTGTCAGAATTCACCATCGCCAGGTCAGGCCTGTTCGAATAGCAATCTTCAATATCCGCCAGAATCTCGGCTTTCTTTTCTGCTGGAAGATTTTCTAAACTTGAAAGTAAATCACCAAAGCCATTATTTACATCCACTCCCGCTGCCTGTAGTGTGGGTCCGTGCTTTTCAAAAACGGGAGCAAAAAACACTTTGACTGCATGTCCAAAAATGATCGGGTCAGAAACCTTCATCATGGTGGCCTTCAAATGCAAAGAAAATAGCACACGTTGTTCCTTAGCTTCAGCAATTGCATTGGCAAAGAATTCTTTCAAGGCAGCCACACTCATGGTAGAAGCATCGATGATCTCCCCAGCTTGTAACTTCAAGCCTGATTTCAGTACCTGTCTCTGACCTTCTTTGCCTACCAACTCAATACTTACATCTGTAGCTTCAGCCAGCGTGTGGGATTTTTCACTTCCATAAAAATCACCTTCGGTCATACTATCCACGTGGGATTTGCAGTCGGCAGACCATTTTCCCATAGAATGTGGATGTTTGCGGGCATATGCTTTTACCGCTTGTGGAGCTCTTCTATCAGAATTCCCCTCTCTCAAAACAGGGTTTACTGCAGAACCTTTTATTTTATCGTATTTCGTTTGGATAATTTTCTCTTCTTCAGACTTTGGCTCTTCAGGATAATCCGGAAGCGCATAGCCTTGGGACTGTAACTCTTTTATAGCAGCTTTAAGTTGTGGAATGGAAGCTGAAACATTCGGTAACTTCACGATATTGGCTTCTGGGGTAGTAGCTATTGCTCCCAATTCGGCCAGCGCATCAGGGATTTGCTGTTCGGGTGTCAGAAATTCTGGAAAATTAGCTAGAATTCTTCCTGATAAGGAAATATCTCGTGTCTCTACCTTTACCCCAGCGGACTTGGTGAAAGCTTCGACAATTGGCAAAAGAGAATAGGTGGCCAAAGCTGGCGCCTCGTCTGTTAGCGTATAAAGGATTTTTGGAGTTTGGTTACTCATGGTTTTAGGGATTCTAAAAGGGGTTGTTTAACCCTGAATCTTTGAACGCCAATTGGCGGCCAAATCCTTTTCCATTCAAAAGAGAATAATAAAAAAGAGGAAACAGGGACTTAAAATATCGCGGCTAAAATAAGGAAAATATTCTTGTTCGCATCAAAGAAAGGAAAGTCCTCGAGGGAAATCGTTTTTAAAATTGCTGCTGGCTCCCAACCTCTGGCAGCTATGAAGGTATGAATGATGAAATACGATTTACGGAATTATTGCTGCTGGGCTGCCCTTTCTGATCTTCTGGAATCTGTTCGGTATTTTGGGATAGAGCTGTTAAGTAAAAAGTTGAACAACCTCAACGTTTTCCCTCCTATATTTCATTTCACTATTTTTTCTTCAGGGCCAAAAGCTAAACAGTTCATGTACAATGGTCTAAACACGATGGTCATATTCCCTACCTTTTACGCCCCCCTATTCTTGCTTGCCCCTCTACTTGATACCTGATACTGGATACATTGTACACTTTTCTGCGGCATCTTCATCTTACTAATGATGTTTCTGAAAAGCCAGCTCCACAGGAAGTTTATTGAATTAAAAAGTTATCCGTGTCCATCCAGGCAGGAAATTTCTGTCGATAAGAATCCAGTCCTGCTTTGCTTAAAGTAACCGCTCTAATTTTTTCTTCCTCATTCAAAAATAGAGACTGGGCACCTTTATAATCGTAAACGGCTGAATGTCCATTGTACAGGATATCGTTTCCATCTTTGCCTATCCGGTTGACCCCAATTGAATAGGCAAGATTTTCGATCGCTCTGGCAGGCAACAATGCATCCCAGGCAGAAACCCGTGCTGCTGGCCAAGAAGCCACATAGAAAATAAGATCATAGGCAAGTTCCCCATCGATCAACCTATTTCTTGACCAAATAGGAAACCTCAGGTCATAGCAAACTTGTGGGCAAATCTTCCACCCCTTCAGCTCGAAAATGGGTTGCCTTTTACCTGCTGAAAACGTCTTCTCCTCTTCTGCCATTCGAAAAAGATGACGTTTATCGTAATGCTGGATCATTCCATCCGGATTGACCCATAGCAATCTATTATAAAAATTGCCATCAGAATTGATGATGGCGCTGCCTGTAATCGTAACATTTCTTTGGGAAGCCATTTGTCTCATCCACTTACAGATGCCTAAATTCATCGGCTCAGCTAATTCCGCAGCTTCCATGCTAAATCCTGTGGGGAACATTTCCGGCAGAATAACCAAATCTACACCATCTTCTATCCTCCAAAGTTTCTCTTCCAGCATTGCAAGATTAGCCACTTTATCTTTCCAATAAAGTGGTGTCTGAACCAATGCGATTGTTAAATCCGGAGAATCGATCATCTGGTAGGATATATCATTCGGTAATCTGTAGAGATTTTGCCTTTGCTCACGTCAATGAGCTTACTTTTGACCAATCTCTTTTTAAGCCCTTTTAAATAATCCACAAAAAGCACGCCCTCCAGATGATCGTATTCATGCTGAATAACCCGAGCGGTCATCCCAGAAAACTCTTCCTCCTTCAGGTTCCAGTTCTCATCAAAATATTCGATAGTCAAAGTATCTGGCCGGATAATTTCTGCACGTATTTCAGGAATGCTCAAGCAGCCTTCTTCGAAACTGTAATCATCACCATATTCATCCAAAATAATCGGGTTGATAAAGGCCCTTCGAATTCCTTTCTCTTCGTCCTCTTCATCCAGCATCAAATTGCTGTCTAGGACGAAGAGACGAATTCCTTGATTAATTTGTGGTGCCGCCAATCCAACGCCTGAAGCATTGTCCATGGTGGCAAACATATCTTTAATTAGCTCATCTAGCTGGGTACCTTCAGCAATTTCATCCGCTTCTTTCTTCAAAATCGGATTTCCATAAGCTACAATAGGGTAAATCATTGTCTATCTAAATAGGATTGTAGAATAATTGCAGCACTCACCTTATCCAGATTGCCTGCTTTTTCTTTTCTGTCTTTCTTTTTACTTCCCATTGCAATCATACTCTGCATGGCCAGTTTGGAAGTGAACCGCTCATCGACTAGTTCTATTTTTTTGTCAGGAAACGCCTTTGCAAGTTTTTCCTTCATGCTGAGGACCTTTGGCGTCATTTCATTTGGTTGTCCATTGAGCCGGATTGGATATCCCAACACAAGTGTGTCTACTTCCTCTCGCCCACAATAGCTTTTCAGGAATTCTAAAAGGCCGGAAGTTTCAATGGTTTCCAAGGGATTGGCCAGCATTTTCAACGAATCGGTAACAGCCAGACCCGTTCTTTTTGTTCCCAGGTCAATCGCAAGAATTCTGGGCATCAGTTGGTTTTTATTTTTTTTCGGAGTTGACGAAGTGCTTCCCGCTCTAGTTCCACAGCTTTTGGAAACAGCAGTTCATCTTCAATTTTGGCATGAATGCGGAGTTCTTGTTCAAAATTCTGCAGTTCATGATACAACACTTTCATAGCCAATGGAGCATCTATCCCCAAAGAATAATCGGATGTCAGCTTGCGTATTCCCTCCATTTCATCGTCATGTATCTCGTGCTGATCTGCAAGGATATGAATAGGGTCACGCTCTAGTATGGTAATGGCATCAAGAATAGAAAATCGGTTATTCTCTATATCCTGAAGCAGCTCAATCCGTTTAAACAACCGACTCTCTTCTTCATGGATATGATGAATAAAATCCTCCACAAATAAGGGAAACATGATCCGAAGGTCTGCCAATAAAGGCGCAAACCGTAGCTCAGATGTGATTCCGGATATCATGTTGGAAAGAAAAGGCAACTCCTGTCTCACAAAATAGTAATGCTTTTTCTTCAGGTATGCCACCAAGACCTCAATTGGATTAAAATATAATTCTTCGTTGGTTGGCTCCCTGCGAAGTGCCCACGCTTCTAATTCAGCAATTAACTGACTTGCATGAACTTTGTGCTTTTTACATACCACCTCTAAAGAGTGTGCAGAGTACTGATAAAAGCTGATTCCGAAATAATGCAAGACAGAAGCAAAGACATAGTTTTCTGAAACCAGGTCACCAACTAAAGCTTTTTGATAATCATCCACGGAACGCATGCTACAAAATTAATTTTTTTAACAGAAAAAAGCGGAATAAATTGAGCCAATATCCTGTCCCATCGTATAAACATTTATTAGCTTTATAAAAAGACAGTTTTAAATAGCTAAGCAATAGATTAGTTTTAAGATTCTTAAAAAGAAAATTTACCAACGAAAGAAGAAAAGCAGTGAGCGAGAAGAAAAATACAAAAGCCCAAGTCAGGCTCCCCATCATCTTGGCCCTGGCCATCTCAGCCGGGATCTGGATAGGAGCTACATTTGCCGAACCAAAAGGCGGACAAAACGATCTCAAAGCAGCCCTTTACAAGCTTCAGGAGATCATGACTTATGTCAACCGTGACTATGTGGACAGTGTCAACACAAATGAACTGGTAGAATATGGCATTAATAAGATGCTGGAACATCTGGATCCGCATTCCAGCTATATCCCAGCTAAGGATGCTTCACTGGTTCAGTCTCAACTGGACGGTGAATTTGACGGAATAGGTGTTGAATTTGGAATCATACGGGACACCATCTATGTGGTAGCACCACTTACCGGAGGACCTTCTGAAGCACTCGGAATACAATCCGGTGATCAAATCATAAAAGTAGACGACAAAACCGTAGCGGGAATTGGGATCACTAACCGGGACGTGTTTGAATACCTCCGCGGACCCAAGGGATCAAAAGTTACCATAGAGGTCAAGCGTAAAAACCAGAAAGACCTCATCCCTTACGAAATCACTCGCGACAAAATCCCTCAATACAGCATCAATGCCTCCTACATGGTGGATAATGAAATAGGCTATATAAAGGTAACCCGATTTGCAGCCACTACTTATGATGAGTTCAAGCAGGCTATTCTGGATCTACAAGGTCAGGGAATGAAGAAGCTCATCATTGATCTACAGGGAAATCCTGGCGGATATATGGGAGCAGCTATAAATATGGCAGACGAACTTCTTGGAGACAAAGATCTCATTGTGTCCCAAAAAGGCAAAGTGGAGCAGTACAGCCAAAAAGCTTACGCATTCAAGCCGGGCATATTTGAAGAAGGTTCACTCATCGTTCTAGTTAATGAAGGATCTGCTTCTGCTTCTGAGATATTGGCCGGAGCGGTGCAGGATAATGACCGTGGACTGATCGTGGGACGTAGATCTTTCGGTAAAGGACTGGTACAAATGCCAATTGATCTATCAGACGGGGCTGAATTACGATTAACTATTGCAAGATATTACACACCTTCTGGGAGATCCATTCAGAAGCCATATGATTCAGACTATGAAGCTTATGAACGTGACTGGATTGACAGATATGAGCACGGTGAACTGTTCTCTGCCGATAGCATCAAATTTAACGACAGCTTGAAGTATGAAACACAAAAAGGAAGGACTGTTTATGGCGGAGGAGGAATTATGCCGGATTATTTCGTGCCTCTGGATACCACGATGAGTTCAGTGTATGTGACCAAGCTGTTCAATTCGGATTCATCTCGGGAGTTCATCCTTGATTTTGTAAATAAAAATAAAGAGAAATTCACCTCCATGAGTCTTCAGGAGTATTATGAAGATTACGAGATAAGCGATGCTATGCTGATGGAACTTGCTGACTTTGGCAAGAAGAATAAAGTAGAGTTTGATCAGGCTGATTTCAATAAGTCAAAAGGTTACTTGAAGACACTGATCAAAGCCCATTTGGGACGCCAACTTTATGATGACAGTGCTTTCTATAAAGTAGTGAATGATATCAATGAAGTTTATCTTCAAGCGTTGAAACTATTTGATGAGGCGGACCGAATTGCTTTGGCAGAAGATCTTTCCGCAGTAAAAGAAGAAGAATAACTGAAGATAAACACGTCATAAAGTGTTAGAACAATTAAAAATCAACCGGCTATAAGTGAAATCGGAACTCCCGAAATGCTTGAAGCCAGCATCACAATGGCCTGCCCACCTGCAGGCCATTGTTTTTTGGTTTAACCCCTGCATAATCATCTAGCTTCTGCCCGATAATAATTGTAACATGTGCTCGATTAAAATTATAATCCATGTAATATGAAAAAGTTAAACACAGTGCTCCCCTTTTTCTTGGTTTTTTTGCTTTGTGCCTCTTATACACAAATGCAGCATGCTAAGGCTGACAATGATCCGGATGAAATGATGATCAGGATCTCAGAAATCCAAATTGACCCCCGCTATCTTGATGAATACCTTTCTATTTTAAAAGAAGAATCTGAAGCTTCCATTCGATTGGAACCAGGGGTAATTTCGATTTATCCAATGTATCAAAAAGAAAATCCAACGGAAATAAGGATTCTGGAAATTTATGCCGATAGGCAAGCCTATGAATCACATTTACAAACATCCCATTTTAAACATTATAAGGAGACAACATTGAAAATGGTGAAATCATTAAAATTAATTGATATGAATGCTATCGATAAAGAATCAATGGCTGAAATATTTAAAAAACTTTAGCTTAATCACACAGAATAGTTGTGCTTTTCCTGGTGAATCTCCTATGTTTGAGATTCTCCAATAGAAGTCATTAAGAGCCTACTCGACCCCACTGGATCGAAACAGAATCCAGCGGGTTGTTTTAAGGAGTGGATTCCACCGCGATCCTATTGTATAAGAAATGGAAGAATCAAAGGTTGTCACAACTACCTAGCATTAAGGATTTCAGCGACTAGCGTATGGACTGTCCGAAGAATAGTTGGTGAGTTTGACAATTAAGCGGTGTCCTTTGCGTCTCTCTCTGTGGTTAAAAACCAAGAAGAATTAAAAAAAATTACACTACATCTATAATTTATGAAAGCCATATTTACCTTTCTATTACTTGGAATTACCATGAGCACAATAGCACAAATCAAAGTAAATCACATCGCAGTTCATGTCTCAGATTTGGAAGTCAGCAAAGATTTCTATAAAAATATTGTTGGATTAGAGGAGATTGATGAGCCTTTCAAAGATGGCTTACATGCATGGTATGACATAGGAGGAGGAGGTGCCCTACATATTATAGAAGCGCCCAATATTCCTACACAGATTTCTAAAGTAAACCATCTTTGCTTTAGTATGAAAGACATGGATTCCTTCATTGAAACCCTGAACAGCACGGATTATCCTTTTGAAGACTGGCCGGGCGAAAAAGGTAAAATCACCACCAGAGTGGATGGCATTAAGCAAATATATATCCAAGATCCCGACGGGATGTGGCTTGAGATCAATGATGACTATTGATAAAAAAGCCCGGATGGTCCGGGCTCTTTACGCTAGTTTATATCGTCTCCATAAATGGCTTGTGGCCAGCTATCATTCCCAAGATTCACATCAGGAAGTATTTTAGCAGGATCGATCACAACCGATTTAACTTCTTTATCCGTTTCCAACAAGTAGTTCCAAGTATTACCTCTTTGCCAGATTTCCACAGGCAACTTCTTTTGTTCGGTAGACCCATCTGTATAAGTTATCTCCATCAACACCGGCATCGGAATATCACCTTCATTATCCAGAATGATTACATAGTTTCCAGAATAAGGGACCACTCTGCTAATGCCTAAGTCAATTTTTCCAGTCCCGTAGAACCATCCTTGCCAGAACCAGGAAAGATTTTCACCTGCCACATTATCCATGTGATTGAAGAAATCTGAAGGTTGGGGATGCTTGTAAGCCCAAGTTTTAATGTATGACTTGAATGCATTGTCGAATCGCTCATGACCCAAGATGTATTCTCTTAACATCAATAATCCAAACGCCGGCTTATTATAGGCGATCATGCCCAAGTTATTGACATTCACTACGTCAGGATAAGTATCGATTCCTTCGGATGTTTCACTGGTGAAGTAATTGATATATCTTCTAGTTTGATCCAGATTGGAAGCAAACTCTCCATCATTGAAGGCATTAGAGCTATAATGATTAATGAAAGTGTTAAATCCTTCGTCCATCCAAGCATATCGGCGCTCATTAGTACCCACAATCATCGGGAACCAATTGTGTCCAAACTCATGATCGGTTACTCCCCAAAGGCTTTCTCCTTTTGACTGATAATGACAGAAGTTCAAACCCGGATATTCCATTCCACCGATTTCAGCAGCTACATTTGTAGCGGCTGCATAAGGGAATTCAAACCACATTTCAGAATAATGCTCGATGGAAGCCTTGCTATATTCGGTAGATCTGGACCAAGCATCCTGTCCGTTCGACTCTTTTGGATAGACAGATTGCGCAAGAATCTTCTTTCCGCTTGGCAAATTAATTCTGGCTGCATCCCAAATAAATGCCTTTGAAGACGCGAAAGCGATATCTCTACTATTTTGTATTGCAAAATGCCAAGTGACTGTTCCATCCTGCTTTGGACGGGTCAAAGCCGTGTTTCCGATTTCGTCTGCTGTAATCAACATTACGGTACTGTCGCTATTTTTAGCTTTAGCATAACGATCCTGAAGTTCCTTGCTCAGTACTTCTTTTGGGTTCATCAGCTCACCAGAACCCACCACGATGTGATCATAAGGCACGGTGATTTTGTAGTCGAAATTCCCATATTCTAAATAGAACTCACCAGCACCCAGATATGGCTCTACATTCCAGCCCTCCACATCATCAAACACAGCAACTTTCGGATACCATTGAGCCATAGCATAAATCCAACCATCGGCCACTTCGAGTCTTCCCATACGGTCCATCCCTTTCTGAGGAATTTTGTATGTGAAATTCATAGAAACCGTTGCTTTTCCTCCTTTTGCAGGTATTGGCTCAGCAAACCAAACTTGCATACGGGTGTCGTCGATAATATGGGTATCAGATACTTTCCCTTTAGAACCCACTTTAGCTTGCAGGCCAGTGATGTCATATCCGCCATCAGTATCACCAACGTAACGATTGCCCTGAATAGGTGTAGTCAATGTGCCACGTGAATCTTCTGTGAACCGATTTTGCTCCATTTGCATCCATATGAAGTCAAGTGGTTCAGGGCTGTTGTTGGTATAGGTAAGGGTAACTTTACCAGAAAGTGTGTGGGCTTCATCATCAAGAGTTGCCTCTATTTCATAATCAGCCATATTTTGAAAATATCCAACTCCAGGTTTACCGGAAGCTGCCCGGGTGTAGGTCCCTTTCCTATCCATGAACTCACCAAATGTAGCTTGGTTATTCTCGTGTTGCTGTGCATAAGAATCGCTGACTCCTGCCAGTCCAACCCCTGCAAGAAGCAGTGTCAAAACTATATTTCTCCGCATATCTAAAATTATATTTAACCTCAAAAATAAGAATTGAGATTCATTAGGCTAATAAAAATTACATAAGAGTAATGCTCTTAACGAATTTTTAGATGTTCAACAATATTGGAAAATGTATTTATTCGCTTCACTTTTGGACTTCAATATTCAGTTTTTCTATGAAAAAAGTTCTCACAATTCTTCTCAGTTGTACTTCATTAGCGGCAGTTTATGCCCAATCAGATACCACAGCGCAGAATTTAGACGAGGTATTAATCCATGAAAATAGAATTCAAATTCCATTTTCTAAGCAAAACCGCAATCTGACAATAGTCGACCAGTCACAAATAGAAACTACTCCAGGCCGCAGTTTGCAGGAAGTACTCTCTTTTGTGCCAGGTCTGGATGTGCGGCAAAGAGGGGTCACAGGTGTACAAGCAGATATCGGTATCCGTGGTGGGTCAGCAGAACAGACATTGATGCTCATCAACGGCATCAAACTAAGTGATCCACAAACGGGACATCACATGATGAATATTCCCGTGCCCCTACTGGACATCGACCGTGTGGAAGTATTGAAGGGACCTGCTTCAAGGATTTTTGGCCAAAATGCCTACACAGGAGCTATTAATGTCATTACAGAATTAAGTCAACGTAAGTACGTCAGGGTTCAGGGTTACGCTGGGGATTTCGGGATGAAAGGGATAAATTTTGCAGGTTCTTTACCTCTGGGAAAATATTCACAAAACCTAGCTGTATCCTATGATGACTCCAATGGCCACTGGTACAATTCCGACTATCAGGTGTCCAACATCTTTTATGAAGGTGGGATTGATCTGAATGATCATAACAAACTGAAAGGGATGGTAGCTTATACAGATAGATCATTTGGGGCAAATGGGTTCTACAGTAGTTCTTTTCCCGACCAGTGGGAAAGCGTTCAGACCTCGCTCGCAGCATTGAGCCATACGATCACATTGGATAAATTCTTTTTGAATACCCGTGGGTATTGGAGGCAGAATAAAGATGAATTTCTACTTCGGAGAAATGAACCCGAGTTTTTTCGGAATAAGCACACCACAGATGTATTTGCTGTGGAGACAAATGGAAATTTTAAGTCTTCACTAGGTACAACAGGATTTGGCGCGGAAATCCGAAAAGAAGAAATCACAAGCTCTAGCCTCGGAGACAGAGAACGTACACTTTCGGGGATTTTTCTGGAGCAACTGATAAATTTAGGATCCAAAGCAGATTTACGTGCGGGAGTTTATTCCAATTATTATAGCGAATATGGCTGGAAGCATTTTCCCGGTGCTGAAATAGGGTTTCAGGCCACAGAGTCCATAAGGCTTTACTCAGGATATGGCATAAGCTATAGAATCCCTACTTATACCGACCTGTATTATATTGGCCCGACAAATATTGGAAATGCCGACTTACAGCCGGAAGAGGCACAAAGTTTTGAAATAGGTGCGAAATGGTCCAAATCCAATCTACATGCTGAACTGGTTTACTTCAACCGGAACACAGATGACCTGATAGAATGGACAAGACCTGATGAAAACTCGCCTTGGCAGCCGCAGAACTTCAATGAGGTGACTTTCAATGGCATTGAAATGTCCCTTAACTACCGAATGAATCCAAGCGGAAAGGTTATTCAGGTGAAGGAATTCAATTTTTCCTATAATTATATTGATGCTAGTTTAGCTGATCGCCCAGGTACAGAAACTTTATATGCATTGACAGCTTTGAAAAACCAGGTGATTGGAGGCGTGCTTTTTGGGATTGGGGAAAAATTCGAATGGAACACGAAAATGCGATATATTGAGCGGATGAGCTTGGATCCATACTTCCTGTTGGATATGAGAGTTGATTACAACAGGACTGGCAAACTCGGTTTCTTTGCGGAAGCTTCCAACCTCACTGATACAGATTACATAGAGGCAGGCACAGTCCAGATGCCAGGAAGATGGTTTAGAGCTGGATTCATGCTGAATTTGGAGTAGATCAACCTTTAATTATTTAACCAAAAGAGCTGCTTTTTAGTTAAAACAGCTCTTTTGGTTTTATTTAAATGGCAACATGATTTTTATGCTTTCTTCAAGTATACCACATGTATAGTCAAGATAAAACTGATCTAACTGAGGTGAATGTAAAACATTAAAATAGCAGGCCATAGAACAAAGAAAAATCCCTTAAACGGGATTAAATGTGGGAGTTGAGGGATTCGAACCCCCGACCCTTCCGATTATATCGGAATGCTCTTAGGCAAAATTTGCACCTTTAATTGCAAAAACACTAAAAAAGATCAGAGACTGACAACAGCACCAATAGTTGTTCTGACTGAATATTGGATCAACTCATTTATTTTCTTACTGCCATTTATATAGATTACCAACTATTCAAATTGAGAGTGGCAATTTCTTTGAAGTGGACAAAAAAAAATCCCTTAAAAAGGGATTAGGTGTGGGAGTTGAGGGATTCGAACCCCCGACCCTCTGCTTGTAAGGCAGATGCTCTGAACCAGCTGAGCTAAACTCCCAATATGTCGTAAATAATATATTTCCCCATTCGAAAGTAATCTAATGTGGGAGTTGAGGGATTCGAACCCCCGACCCTCTGCTTGTAAGGCAGATGCTCTGAACCAGCTGAGCTAAACTCCCGTTGTGTTCTAAACGGAATGCAAAGGTAATTTCTATTTGCTTTTTCGCAAGCATTTTCAATAACTAATACGCTAACTAGCTGTAAATGAGATGAAATATTTTAAGGTAATTCTTGTTAATGGTCTATAGTCAATTATCCTCGGCAAAAATGGAGCACGTGAATCTAGTTGCTGAATACAGGATCAACTTATACTTCCTTAAATTTTAAACTTTCTATGAGATCTGTGAAATATTGCGGACTCCAAATTGATAATGACGAGTCATCTTGAATAAATCGTATTATATCCTCCCGAATACTATTAAAGTCCACAGTTTGAATTTTAACTCTTATCAATTCTAAAACCTGCTCCTTGGTAATTGATTTGTCCTGCCAATCATTTGTATCTAAAGCCCTAAGCAGAAAATGGGAAAGATCCAAAGGAACACCCTTTTTGATATACCATTCCAGATCATACCAATCCCTTCCCTTCACTCTTTTTTGCCATTTTCTGAAAAGCAATGCATGCATTTTACCTGCAAATAGACTCGGGGGTGTAAAACATTTGACATAGAAAGAAAATGGGCGCAACAATAATTTCTCCTCGGTTTCAAAACCTAAAGGAGGTACTCTATCAACCTCCAACTTAATCCTGATACTTGGCATCAATTTAACTCCTGTTTGGGGAATGACACCTTCCAATACCAACTCTTTCCATACAGTTGCAGATTTGAGGAAGGCTGAGTTAATGCTTGACTCTTGCTGCTTTTTTTTATCAACAATTGTAACCTTCATCCCAAGGGCGTCAAATTCCGTAATAATCGCATCAAAGTATCTATTCAATGAGAAATCTGGATCAACATTCAACAGTGAAAAGTCAAGATCTTCAGAGAACCTTCCCAGTCCATAGAAAATCCGTAAAGCCGTTTCTCCATAAAAGGCAGCTTTCTCGAAAAACCCCGCACGCTGCAGCCCTGCCAAAGCCACTTCCTGCATGATCTCACGTAAAGCGAAAAATGCCTCATCCTGTGATTTGGGATGATATTCGCCTAGCCACTCCTGTATCATAAGTTTCGGACTGTTTTGATTAGTATCCGTAAACTGTTTTGCTTGGGAGCATCCGAAATCCAGGTATCGATCACATCTACGTTCAAATCTCGGATTAAGTCTTCGTCAATTCGCATATCCTCTGCTAAAAATTCCATTACCTGTTTGACACTTCTCAAATTCAATCTACTTGTCATAACTATTTTGTCACAAATAGCTTTTTCCGGTGAAGCAATCATCACTGCCTGCTTAGAAGTAATATCAACCGTCCTGATACCAAAAGAATAATAAGGCAATGAAGTATGCTTATAGCTGAATCTTCCAAGTTCTGTCTTAAATGTCTTAGAAGTTTTAACCGTCACTGAAGTGGTTTCAAAGACCCGTTCAGGAATAACCCCCCAGTATGAAAGGGCTGATTCCATGGAAACATAACTTGGCCCCCACAGATGATTTGCAATCAGAAGGGATTCTGGCAAAATTAGGTTACTTTTTGGTCCCGGAACGTACAGCCCATTTTTCAAACTAGTCAACCATCCAGCTTTTATCAATTCAGAAATTTTATCGTTCGGTCTCTTATATTTCTTCAATAGGGACAGAATAACCTGCCTTGTTAATGGTTCCTCTTGGTGCGTATATAAAAGATCTTTAAACTCCATATTGTCACAATACTAGGCAATAATCGGGAAAATTCCGATTATTGCCTCAAAATTTCACATATTCGCTTGGTCAGTTTAGGCAGAGCACACTAGTGCCGGTTGAAGAACCATTACAAAAGCATCTTTCTTGCCCGTGCATAATGATTCTTCCATCAATTCCTAAATCACAAACTTAATCCCTTGTGCCAATGGAAGTGTGGACGAGTAATTGATGGTATTCGTTTGACGGCGCATATAGGCCTTCCAAGCATCTGAACCAGATTCTCTTCCTCCGCCGGTTTCTTTTTCTCCACCAAAAGCGCCTCCTATTTCTGCTCCTGAAGTACCGATGTTGACATTGGCAATGCCACAATCGGAACCTGCTACTGAAAGAAACATTTCTGCCTCACGCATATTTGTGGTCATAATAGCTGAAGAAAGGCCTTGTGGCACTCCATTGTGCAAAGCTATAGCCTCATCAAGCTCTTTGTATTTGATCAAATATAAAATCGGCGCAAAAGTCTCCTGTTGCACTATTTCAAAGTTGTTTTCCGCTTCATAAATAGCAGGTCTGACATAGCAGCCCGATTCAAAACCTTCTCCTTCCAGCACACTGCCCCCTACTATCTCTTTACCTCCCTCATCAGTCACTTTTTGTAAAGCCTGGAGATATGCCTCCACTGCATCCCGATCTATCAAAGGTCCCACATGATTACGCTCATCCAGCGGATTACCAATCAGGAGATTTGAATAGGCTAAAGCAAGTCTCTTTTTCACTTCTTCATACACTTTCTCTTGGATAATCAAGCGCCTGGTACTTGTACATCGCTGTCCAGCAGTGCCGACAGCTCCAAAAAGTGCCCCATGTATTGCCATATCCAAATCTGCATGCTCAGTAATGATGATGGCATTATTACCTCCTAATTCCAATAAAAATTTACCAAGCCTTGCTCCCACTGCTTTCCCCACAAGTTTACCCATTCGGGTAGACCCAGTGGCAGACACCAAGGGAATTCTGGTATCATTCGCCAGCAGTTCACCTACTTTATAATCTCCAACCAGTATTGAACTGATTCCTTCCGGCATTTGATGCTTCGCAAAAACGGCAGCTGCAATCTTTTGGCATGCTATGGCAGACAAAGGCGCCTTTTCCGAAGGTTTCCAAACACAAACATCCCCACACACCCACGCTAAAGCTGCATTCCAAGACCATACAGCCACCGGAAAATTAAATGCGGAAATAATCCCCACCAATCCCAAAGGATGCCATTGCTCGTACATTCGATGCCCTGGCCGCTCAGAATGCATAGTCAAACCATAGAGTTGTCTAGAAAGACCCACTGCAAAATCGCAGATATCGATCATCTCCTGAACTTCTCCTAACCCTTCCTGATATGATTTCCCCATTTCGAAGGAAACTAATTTCCCCAAATGCGCTTTTTTGTCACGGAGCGCATTTCCTATTTCCCGTACTATCTCTCCCCGATGCGGGGCGGGCACTTTCCGCCAATGCAGGAAAGCCTCCTGAGCCAAGGCAATCACTTGTTCGCAAGTCTGGGGACTGGCGGGTTCTACTTTTGCAATTTCTTTACCGTCAACTGGTGAAAAAGAAGCAATAGATTTTTCGCCAGAACTGAGCCACTTTTTACCTGTTGAGGCACCCAAGTTTTCGCTTGTAATCCCGAGTTGATTAAGTGATTCCTGTATTCCGAATGGATCTGTCATATTTTGGGTAGTCTATTTTCAAATGTTCCTGTAAAAGCCAAGAATTAGTAAGGACGAATATTTTTATTGATAATCCGCATAGGATTGATGCTATAGAACCATTCTGCAAATTTCCGGTTCATGTCAAATTTATAGATGATATTGAACCTATAATTGCCCGTATTTATCGCTTGATCGAAGATATCATTTGATACTAAATTTAGGTTTTTGTACACATAATTGACGTTGACAGAAAACTGTTTATTGTTGTATCCAAAGAATCCTCTAAGCAAATAAGTAGGCACTCCTCCCCATTTTTTCTCACTAAAATCTTCTCTTTCCCATTGTGTAAATCCCACGCTGTAATTTACAGAAGCCACACCGGTCAAGAAGAAACCCTTTCCGAATACAAGCGTTCCAGCCAATCCAGCATTTGGCCCAAATTGAAAATAATTTGATTCCCGAAAGTTGTTCACGGCTTCTACTTCGTTGCTGGGCAGCAAAAGTGAATCTCCTTTCATATTACCCACATAGGCCTCTAATCCCACAAATGGAGAAAAAGCTGACTTCTTTTGGATAGCCACTTGATTGAATGCTGCAGCCAACGACAACTTCTCCCCGTTAAACAAATAATTTGCATTCAGTCCTACTGAGTTCATTTTCATGTCCTCACGCAGATATTTTTCATCTGATTGTTTAAGGTATTTGCTGTTCAGCGTATATCCTCTGTAGAATTGCCCATAGAAGTCAAATATCCACTTTTGAGGATAAGCGTGTGCCTGCAAATCCAAATAAAAAGGCCAATCCTGTTGACGATCAGGATTCATAAAGCTAAAGGGAACAGCCACATTCAACGTAAAGGTTTGGTATGTGAAGCCGAGCCCTAAATTTAGTCCTGAATTCGGCTCAAAAAGAAATTCCCGATCGGTTTCAGGATTGCGTACATGAAGATCCGTGTATTTATGGGACAAGTATAGCCGGGCGGCAAATATATGATCTGTAGGCTCAATATAGGCTGTATCAAGATTGGAAGACTTATCCTGCCCTTGAACATTCGCACAAAACAGAATCAACAAAAATATGAACCCAACAATCCGCTTAACCTCAATCATACTTGAATAGCTATAAGTAGTAAACCTTAAAAGGTCATCAAAAATATGCCAAAAAAAACCCGGAATCCAATCCGGGTTTCTTTTCAAACAGATAAAGTTTAAAGAGTAGCTCTAATTTTAATCTATGAATTAAGAAAAATTAAGAATGAAAAGTTGTTTAATCACCGATATAAAGATACACTTTACGCAGAAATACGCAAATTATTATAGATTTAATTTTATTTCCTCGTTAAAAGGTCTCATGAAATTATAAATTTTCGAAATAGGAGCGTTTTTCTCAAAGTCTTCGCAGAAATGCAGGTCTACATTACTTTACGTTACTGAGTATGAAGGGGGAAGGGAATATTTAAAGAAAAGCTTATTTTTGTTGCAACAACCTGCTCATTTATTTTATTAAGATTATTCGCACTTGAAATACCGCATTGACAGGTTACATTGCAAGTCAATAACACTTACAATTTCATTGAACCCAAGAATTTCGATTATAATCCCTTGTTTTAATCAAGCTCATTTCTTAGGAGATGCTGTCAACTCAGTTCTTAATTCTGATTATTCGAATATCGAAATCATTATTATAAATGATGGCTCAACTGACAATTCAAAGGAAAAGGCAGAGGAATTTTGCGCCAGACATCAAAATATCATCTTTATAGACCAACAAAATAAGGGTGTATCTTATGCCAGAAATGCAGGAATAAAAATTGCCACCGGAAAGTACATCCTCCCTCTCGATGGTGATGACATGATTTCACCAGAATACATTCCGGGCGCGATCAAAGTATTAGAAGAAAATCCAAATGTGAAGGTAGTTTATTGCAAAGCTTTAAAGTTCAATGAGAATAGAGAGTGGTCTTGGAGACTAAAACAATTCAGTTTACAATCGCTTGCAAAAGATAATATGATTTTTGTAAGTGCAGTTTTTAGAAAATCAGATTGGAAAGTAATAGGTGGATATTCAGAAGATCTGATCAAAGGACATGAAGACTGGGAATTTTGGATTAAGCTTTTAAAATCTGGAGGTGAAGTAACCAAACTGCCTTTTGTGGGATTCTATTACAGAATTACAGGTGAATCTAGGAGAAAGGCCTACAGTAAAGTTTCAAAAAAGAATACCGTAGATTATATTAACAAAAACCACAGGGAATTTGCCTACCAATACCTAAATGGCCCATTGAGGTATCAAAGAAGCACCTCCAAATTCATTAATACAATGATGAAGTGGCTAAGTTCTTTACCCTTATTTTTAACGGTGATATATTCCAGCATTCTTTAACTCATCAATCACGATATTGCTGGAAAATAATATCATATTTTATCCATCCCTTTCCAAAACTTTAAGAAATAATATTTCAGCGGATTACTGTACTTCAATTGCTTCCATGGACGGCTAGCATGTGGTCTATGCCAAACAGGGGTACTCATCAGCACAAAGTTTTTGTACCCAAGTTCCAGCGATTTTTTAGATATAAATGTATCATACCAATCTTTGGCTTCATCCAATCCCTGGAAATTATAGGCTTCCAAAAATTTTATAGAAAAAAGTGTACAACAGAAACTTAAACTTCTTGAAGTTTTAATCACACTCTTTTCAACTCCTTTAAATTTCAAATACGGAAAATTAACTTCACCACGCTCATCGACAGTGACTGATCCAATAAGTCCTGCTTCAGGATGACTTTGCTTGAATTTCAACAGTTCCTGAATAGTCTCTTGCTTCACCACTACATCCGACTCTATCACCAAAAGAGGCAGATTCTCTTTCAAAGAAATTTTCTGTGCTTCCTGAAGTACCAATTTATAATTTGGAGAAGGGTGCTCGGTAATATCTTCCAGATGAATCAATTCATACCCTATAGTAGACTGCGCTTCCACTAAACCAGCTTTGGTATCTGCCGTGCTGAAGTCATCAAATATGATATGCCTCACCTGCACCGTCGAACTAGCAATTGCCTTTGCAGTGTCCAACGTCGTTTCTAGAGAGTTCTTTACCGGTGTGATTACAATTACTTCAGCCATACGGATATAATTTTTTTTTTCAAAAATACTCCTTTCTGACAAGGCAAAAAATAACCCCGGTTTTGCCGGGGTCGAAAACTGTTGGATTAGGCTAAAGCTCCCAATGCGTTTTTCATTCGTTTCAATGCTTCGACCAGTTCTTCGTCAGAAGCCGCATAAGATAGTCTGATACAATCTGGAGCTCCAAAAGCTGCACCGGTCACTAAAGACACGTGAGCTTCTGCCAAAAGGTATAGGCAAAGATCATCAGCATTAGTTACGTTATGCCCTTTCGCAGATTTCCCAAAGAATGAAGTGACATCTGGGAAGAAGTAAAACGCTCCTTCAGGTACGTGAGTTTTGATGCCTGGAATATCTTTCAATAGATCGAGAACCAATGTCCTTCTTCTTAAATAAGCATCAGCCATTTCTTGAGTAGGCCCTTGATCCCCTGAAATACCCGCTAATGCAGCACGTTGGGCAATACCCGTTCCTCCTGAAGTGAATTGGCCCTGTATCTTCTCAACAGCCTTTGCCATCCACAGGGGTGCACAGATATACCCAACTCTCCAGCCGGTCATTGCATATCCTTTGGAAAACCCATTTACGGTAATTGTTCGATCAAACATACCCGGAAAAGAAGCGATGCTATAATTTCTGCCTGCAAAGTTGATTTTTTCATAAATCTCATCTGCAATCACCATGATATTTTCATGCTTTCTCACTACTTCGGCTATGGCTTCAAGCTCTTCTTTGCTGAATACCGATCCAGTAGGATTACATGGTGAAGAGTATATTACTCCTTTGGTTTTTGGGGTAATCGCAGCCTCCAATTGAGAAGCAGTAGCCTTGAAGTTGTTTTCCAAGGTACCTTCGATAAGAACTGGGACCCCTCCTGCCAACTTAATTATTTCTGCATAGCTCACCCAATAAGGCGAGAAAATCACCACTTCATCTCCTTCATTGATCATACACATGAATACATTGGCAATCGAATGCTTTGCTCCTGTAGACACAACGATATTTTCAGCTTTAGCTTCAGAAATTTCATTTTCTTCACGAAGCTTTTTCGCAATGGCTTCTCTCAGATCCTGATAACCTGCAACTGGAGGATATGAAAAGTACTTACCTTCGTCTATTGCATCCTTTGCAGCCTCTTGAATATGTTTAGGGGTTTTGAAATCTGGTTCACCCAGCGAAAGACTGATAATGTCTATTCCCTGCGTTTTCAGCTCTCTTGCTTTTTTGGCCATGGCAAGAGTGGCTGATTCTTCCATATTGATTATCCGGTCTGATAAAATAGAATTCATTGTTTGAGAGATTTTTTTACAAATTCCACAAAAATAGAGAGAAGATTATAAAATCTAAACAATTGGCGTCTTTTGATCTCGAAATGTTATTTTTGAATAAAATACACCGAAGCAAATTGCGTTTTTCTTTACGATGAGTAGATTTTATTTCAGTCTGTTATTAATCCTTGCATTTTCCCGCTTAGGGAATGCACAGCAGCCTACTGGGGATGAGAAATCTGATCCTGATTCGTCCGGAGTGGTAAATTCCAGCCTGTTGCCGACTACTGTGCCTTTGTTGCTTTTTGATGATTCGAAAGAAAAAGAAGAGAAGAAAGAAAAAAAGAAAAAGGCCAGAAAAAACGTATGGTTCGGTATCAAAACGAAAAAAGGATATACACGGCAAGAAATTAGGGATCAGTTAATTGCTGAATATTTCAACTATACCGATCTTCCAAAGAAGCCTGATCCCTACATCCGCGATATTTACTGGTATGACCCACAGGAGCGCAGCATCAAAAACAAAGATTATGAAGAAGGAAAAGGATACTTGCTCCATGGTCCATATGAACGTGTAGTTAACGATGAAGTGGTGGAAAGTGGAATGTTCTATTACGGCACCAAACACGAAACATGGATGCTTTTCGACTCTAAAAATGTGCTCCAGGATAAAAATCACTTTGAAGAAGGATGGCCGCAGGAATCAAAGGTTCACTATTTCGACCAATCATCTAAATCAATAAAGGAAATTATTCCCATTCAATATGGATTGGAGGAAGGCAATTACTTTCACTTCTATGAAGATAAACAAGTAGCCGTGACAGGTGAATATCAGTATGGTGAAAAAGTAGGCCTTTGGACAGAATATTGGGATTATAATAATGCCAAAGCGGTACGAAGAAGAGAAATCCAATATCAAGAACAGGCTTATACAAGAAATTTCCGCCCATATATCCGCGCTGAATGGGACAAGGACGGAAATTTAGTTTACCGAAGAGACAATTGATTTACTTGGCTCTGAATTTGAACTGCTGACCACCTACAGAGGCTTCATACATCAATCCTCCTTTTGTACGGGTGAAGACTGCCACGCCATCTACATACTTTGCATTAGCAGATGCGCCAGATGCTGCTGCCACGGCTGAAACCTGCGCAGACATCTCCACATTGTTTGCTTTAAACCGATCAAATGCCGCTTCGTTCTCGAAGAAAACTACTTCAGAATAAGCCTGGCCACCTGCTTGGAATCCGATTGTAATCTGGGTCATTTTCGCATATCCCACTTGGCTGCCTCCTTGAAATGCAACTCCATTTCCAGCTGCCCCGCCGATGCCAAATCCACCTTTGCCCACATTTGGAAGAATAATGTAGCCATACGAGGAATCGAACATCTCCTGCATGCTCGGATCATCTTCAAGAAAAGCCGATTTGGCAACTTCACTATCTTCTTCAATCTGACGGTCTTTTTTGTCTGTCTGTGCAAAAGCAATAATTCCCACTAGTGCAAAAGTGACTGTCAATACTAATCTTTTCATGTGCTTACCTTTCGTTTTATTCACTTTCATATTTGTTTTCGAGTTCTATGAATTTTAAGCTTCAACGGTCATACGTGACAGTTGATGATCAAGATGATCATTCCTTATGAATTTAAGATTATTTAATCATATCGGTTCAATATATTCTGGGCTATTGGCACCCTTTTAACTTCCGTTGACTCTATGTTTCGCCTTTGGCGGATTCAATACCTCGTTAACTAAAAACATATTCTATATCCCTATGTGGTTAAGCTATTTCGTCATGATCACTTTGTGAAGAAGCAAGTCTCTAATAAAACGCATCTTCAAAGTGCCGGAAATTAACGTTACCGAACCGATCTTTGTAAACGCCTACAATATCAAAGCGGATATCATTGAGCCAGTCTTTTTCGTGAATAAAATGATCGGCTGCTTTGATGACCTGTTTTCTCTTCGCAGCATCCACAAATTCCTCGGCATAACCAAATCCGGTCCCGGAGCGAAATTTGACCTCCACGAAAATCAGCAGCCCCTGAAACTTCATGATCAAATCGATCTCAGCGTGTTTGAACCTATAATTTACTTCAACCAGCTCGTACTTCTTTGAGATCAACCAATCTGCAGCCAGCGTTTCGGCGAGCTTTCCCTTATCATTATGTTCAGCCATCTTATTATAAATGATTAATTTTGAAAAAAGCGCTGAACCTACCGTACGGCATTTCAGTTGAAAAGTAAATCCCTCGGGGAAAATCCGATGAATGAAACTATTAATAAAAAAGTAGAATTCCGAGATCTTGGGAAATTGGATTATCAAGAGGCTTGGGATTATCAAGAAACCCTATTTGCAGAAACAGTTGCGCTAAAAATTAAAAACCGGAATCTTCCTCCCCAAGATCAAATCCCAACAGACAACTTTGTGCTTTTCGTAGAGCATCCACATGTATATACGCTCGGTAAAAGCGGCAAAGAGGAAAACCTATTGCTGAACGGAGATGGCCTGAAGGCTCATCATGCAAAATATTACAAGATTAACCGGGGAGGGGACATCACCTACCATGGGCCTGGGCAACTGGTGGGATATCCAATATTGGACCTGGATAATTTCTTCCCTGATATACATAAGTATCTTCGCTTATTGGAAGAGGCAATAATTCTGGCATTGGCGGACTATGGGGTTGAGGCGGGAAGGATTGATGGGTTAACTGGCGTATGGATTGATCACTTGGAACAGAAAAATCCGAGAAAAATTTGTGCTATGGGGGTTAAATCCAGCCGCTGGGTTACCATGCATGGTTTTGCGTTCAATATTAATGTGGACACAAGCTACTTCGGGCACATTATCCCCTGCGGAATTGATGATAAGGCAGTGACATCTCTTCATCTGGAACTGGGAAGAGCTATGGATATAGCTGAAGTAAAGAGCAAAGTAAAAAAGCATCTCATTCAAATTTTCGAGATGGAGGAGGAAGTAGGTGAAGGTTGAAATCTGAAAGCGAAACGGGGAAGAATAAAGTAAGCAGATGTATCTAGTCTCCTGACTTGGACCTTAAAGTTGCAGACTCCTGACTGCCTTTTGGAAAACGTGAGTGATGACACTCACATTAGCATGAAGAGTCAAGAAGAAAAAGCCAATTTTAATATCAAGTAGTAAGACTTAAGTATCAAGAAGCGGAAAATACCTGCCGTAGGTAGGTCAGGTGGGTAGAAATGGGCACAGCCCATGGTAAAAGCAGGACAAGCAACCATTCCCTCGGCGCAGGATTCATTTTGGAAATGATAGTTAGTCCCGAGGATGAACACGAAACGGCAATCGTGCAGCAATTATTTTGTTGTATTTAAATGGCTATTTCAATAGGAGTGATAACAATGCATAAGAAAAAACAATGAAAAAAGATATAGATTTTCAACCGGTCACTGGTGTGAAGCTAGCCATTGCCAAAGAAGAAACTGCCGCAGGAACTGAGTGGGCGGTATATATCCTCAACTTGAATTTAATAGAGTTAAAGACAGTAATGATCACGTCCAAAGGATATGGAGAAATCAACGGAGAGTGCCGAAAAACGTCTGTATTACGTCATATGATTGATGAGCTTGGGGCCCAATCTGTTGCAAAAATAGAACCTATTGACCCATCGGTTTTCGTCTTGAACAATGAATTTTGGGTGAGCTATTATATTCTTGACCAAATTTTTGATAAAAAGTTTATCTTTACTTCAGGCAGTTTTGACGAAAAGTTTGTCCAAATGATTCCCGAAATTGGCCTTGAAGGAATTCTCCACGCTTAAAATTGCTTATGGCAGATTTTTTTGATCAACTAAACAGTACTCTTTTTCTCGATATAGAGACTGCCTCGTTGACTGAAAAATTTGAAGATCTACCACAACGGATACAGGAAGAATGGCTCAGAAAGGAGCGAAATATCCATCCAGCTAATCCAAATACAGATCCCGGTTCCTTGTTTTTTGAAAGAGCAGGTATACATGCTGAATTTGGACAGGTAGTCTGCGTAGGTGTTGGTTATTTCCAGCTGAACAAAAAAGAAAAAAAGTTAGCATTCCGGTCAAAATGTTATGCTGCAGCGGACGAAAGGGAACTTCTTTTGGCGTTCAAGACCTTATTAGAGAAGAAAAAATGGATTCTTTGTGCCCACAATGGCAAAGAATTCGATTATCCATATCTCTGTCGGCGTATGTTGATTCAAGGTATACCATTACCTGAACCACTACAAATCGCAGGGAGAAAGCCTTGGGAAGTTCGGCATTTGGACACTTTGGAGCTTTGGAAGTTTGGAGACTACAAGCATTACACACGCCTAGAACTATTGGCTTCAGTTTTTGGTGTACCTTCTTCCAAAGATGAACTAGATGGAAGTCAGGTCAACAGAACCTTTTACCTAGAACAAGACATAGAAAAGATCAAGAAATACTGTTTGAGAGACGTAGAAGTCACTGCACGCGTATACTTAGCCATGAACCCACAAGGAGAAGAACTTGACATAGAAATCATTCACTTGGAAGATTCCGTAAAAAACCCTAAAGATTAATGGTGGGACGTAAATCTTTTTTAACCTTAAGACAACTCAAAAGACCCACATTATGGGAAGAAAATCAGATAGAAAACAATCCGGTAAAAATAAGGGAGGAAAACAGTCCGACGCAGCAAGTTTGGCGCGCCAGATCCTTCAATTTTTGGATGCAAATTATGGAGAAGAATTTAACTCCAAGCAAATCATTAAGAAGTTAGAAATCCGCGATGCAATTACCAAAGGCGGAGTGGAACCGGTATTGAGCAAACTTGTAGAAGCGGGATCGGTTTCACGAAATCCGAGAAACTACTTTTCATCTACTAAAGACCCGGAATTTATTGAAGGAATTGTAGACTTTGTGAATCCACGGTTTGCGTTCATTGTTCCGCTTGAACCTGAAAGAGTAGACGGGGACATCCTGATCAAGGAAGCAGACCTCAAGCAAGCCCTAGATGGAGACCGGGTACGGGTGATGGTCTATCCGCTAAAAGGAAAAACGGGACGTGTGGAAGGCAAAGTGCTGGAAGTAGTAGAAAGAAACCGTGATGAGTTTGTCGGAAGAGTGGAAATATCTCCACGTTATGCCTTTGTCGTTCCAGACTTCAAAAAAATGCACAAAGACATCTTTGTACATCGGGGTGGTCTGAATGGAGCTCAACATGGCGAAAAAGTAGTGGTCAAACTTACTGAATGGAGAGACGGCGACAAGAATCCAACCGGAGAGGTCACCCGTGTACTTGGAAAGGCCGGAGAACATGAAGTGGAAATCCATTCAATAATGGCAGAATTTGGGCTGCCATTCGAGTATCCTGAGGAACCCAATAAGGAAGCAGAAGCCATATCAGATAAGATCACAACAAAAGAGATCAAGAAGCGGAAGGATTTCCGTGACGTGCTGACCTTCACCATAGATCCCGCAGATGCCAAAGATTTTGATGATGCGATCTCTTATCGAAAATTGGATAATGGCAATATTGAACTTGGCGTGCATATCGCAGATGTGACACATTATGTACAGCCAAAAACCAGCTTGGAAAAAGAAGCATATAATCGGGCGACTTCGGTTTATTTAGTGGACAGAACCATTCCTATGCTGCCAGAGCGATTAAGTAATGGATTGTGTTCCCTTCGTCCTCATGAAGATAAATTAACATTCGGCTGTGTGTTTGAAATGGACACTCAGGGAAATGTGAAAAAGCACTGGATCGGAAAAACAGTGATCCATTCTGATAGAAGATTTGCCTATGAAGAAGCGCAGGAGAATATTGACCAACAGTCCGGAGATTTCTTTGAAGAACTCACATTATTGAATGAAATTGCAAAAAAGATCCGAAAACGAAGATTTGATCATGGAGCAGTTAACTTTGAGACCGTAGAGGTAAAGTTCAAACTGGATGAAGAAGGGAAGCCGCTTGGACTGATGGTCAAAGAGCGGAAGGACATCCACAAGCTTATCGAAGAATTTATGCTTCTTGCCAACAAATATGTGGCGGAGTTTGTTTATAACAAAAACAAAGGAAAAGATACCTTTGTGTACCGTACGCATGATTACCCTGATTTGGATAGGCTAGATACGTTCTCAGGTTTTGCAAAGCGGTTTGGACATCCATTTGATATCGAGGATGAGAAGAACATTTCTTCTGCACTGAACAAGTTGATGGATGAAATTCAGGGTACGCCTGAGCAAAACGTGTTGGAGCAGCTGGCAATTCGAAGTATGGCCAAAGCAAAGTACACTACAGAGCCAAAAGGGCACTTTGGACTTGCATTTCCTCATTATTCACATTTCACTTCCCCTATTCGGAGATATCCGGATATGATGGTGCATCGATTATTGGAACATTATCTGGAAGGTGGCAAATCACCGGATGCAGAAGATTGGGAACAAAAATGTGTGCATTCATCAGAGCGTGAAAAACGGGCCTCAGACGCAGAACGTGCTTCTATTAAGTATAAACAAGTGGAATACATGTCACTGGCTGAAGATAAGGATTATGACGGAATTGTAGCTGGAGTGACTGAGTGGGGTGTATTTGTAGAAATTACCGAGACGAAGTGCGAAGGTATGATCCGGGTTCAGGACATGGATGATGACTACTATGAGTTAGATCAAAAAAACATGCGTTTGGTGGGATCGAAAACGAAAAAAATGATCACTTTGGGTGATAAAGTAAAGGTCAGGGTCGTCAATACAGACATTGATCGAAGAACTATAGATTTGGAATTTGCAGATAATGACAAAAAGAAGCCACGCTCACGCGTTGTTAGGTAAGCTGGAAAAATTTATCCAGGAAGAGCTTCCGGCAGAGGTCGGAATAAAACAATCACCCAAAGAGCTTTATGAACCTATAACTTATATATTAAGGTTGGATGGCAAGCGGATCCGTCCGTTACTTAGCCTTCTGGCTTATGGGATTTTCAAGCAAAATCCTGAATCGATACTCAGCCAGGCAGCAGCGGTGGAAGTATTCCATAACTTCACCCTGATGCATGACGACATCATGGATGAGGCGCCGCTCCGGAGAGGAAAGAAGACTGTTCATGTCAAGTGGAACCGCAATGTGGCAATTCTCTCTGGGGATGTGATGCTGGTCAAAGCTTACGATTTATTATTAAAAACAAATCCCGAGCTTCTTCCTGAAGTTATTCGGTTATTCAATAATACAGCTGTCGAAGTATGCGAAGGCCAGCAATTGGACATGAACTTTGAGAGCCTCGGTACCGTCGCTGAATCCGATTACATTACGATGATCCGGCTGAAGACGGCAGTGCTATTGGGATTTGCCCTGCAAATGGGAGCATTACTCGCTGGAGCAGACAGAGAAGACGCACAAAAACTGTATGACTTTGGAATGAATGTCGGGGTTGGATTCCAACTGAAGGATGACCTATTGGACGTCTTTGCAGATCAGACAAAATTTGGGAAACAGGTTGGAGGGGATATCATTTCCAACAAGAAGACATTCCTGTTGATCAAAGCCATGGAACTTGCCAAAGGTAAAGATGCAGAGGAACTGAATTATTGGCTATCCCTGGAAGACTTCGATAAAGAAGAGAAGGTACGTGCAGTACGCGCCATTTACGATAACCTGGGAATCAAGTCACTCACAGAGGCCAAGATGAATTCCTACTTTGATGCAGGTTTCCAGCAGTTCGAATCTTTACATTTCCAAAACGAGGAGTACCTTCTAGAACTTAGGCAATTAACTCAGGACCTGATCCACCGCGAAAAATAAAACATGAATTTATCCATTACAGTTGTCCTGATCATCCTTACGGCTATTACGAGTTTCTACGGAATCAATAACACTTCATTCATGGAGCGATGGATGTTTATTCCACACACCATTAAGCGTGAAAAACAATGGGATAGATTCATTACTTCAGGCTTTATACATAAGGATTATATACATCTACTCTTCAACATGTTCACCTTTTATTTCTTTGGTGGCGTGGTTGAGCGCTTATTTGCTTACAGTTTTGGGCCGATTTTAGGAGGTGCTTTGTTTGTTACATTTTATTTGTTCGGGATTATTATATCAGATATCCCAACTTACCTAAAAAATCAGGATAATAGTTATTATCGTGCCTTGGGTGCCTCCGGGGGTACAGCGGCCACTGTTTTTGCAAGTATAATTATTTTACCGCTTGATAAAATTTGTCTCTTTGGGATTCTCTGTTTACCGGGGTTTGCGCTGGGAATTTTATTTCTGATCTATTCTGCCATCCAGGCAAGAAGAGATGCTGATGGGATCAACCATGACGCTCATTTTTATGGGGCTGTTTTCGGCATTGTAGTGATCTTAGTTCTTTTTCCACAAAGTGGGGTAAATTTTATGCAGGAAATAATAAGCTACCGCCCCTTTTAGTCGGTAGCTTATTATAGTCATTATTTATTGTTGTTTCAATTTTTGGATTTGCCTGATGTTTTTATCCGTAACCGCCTTTAGCATGCCTGTCCAATTATCACCATCTTCAGCCGCGTAAATATCAGGGCCTGGCAATCCCACTCGCATCCCCATATTAGTGGTTATTGCTCCTCCGTGGCCTTCTTTATTGATATATACATCCACTTCATTTATATCATCCGCAAATCGCGTGAGCTTATCTATACAGGATCTAAGTTCAATTTGCACAACTTCGCTTACTTCCATATGAGGAGATTGTACGTCTATTTTTATACCTCTGTAGTTTTCTGTGTAGTTCATATGTTTAGGTTTTATGATTAATACGGCCTCATGGCTTCTTGTTTGTGGGAAAATAACGTACCATTTTATACAATTTGGATGAATATGTTGAAACCAAAATAAACTACCATGAAAATTTTCGATCGCAATAAGTTCGTGGATCTTTCCAAAAAATCCTCCCGACCATTTGTCTCTATCTACTTACCTGCCTCCCGGATAAGTACAGATGGATACAAGCAGGACAAAATCCATTTGAAAAACCAGCTTGCCCAAATTGAAAGACAGTTGGGAGAGGAATATCAACTCGCAGCGGGAGAAATAAAGCGGCTGCTCAGTCCAGCAGAGGAGCTTTTGAGCGATTCTGAATTCTGGAAATACAACTCAGATATGATCGCTTGCTATCTATATGATGGCCAGATGGAACTCTTCCAAATCCCCATAAGCATCCAAGATAGTAGCCATTTCGTAGGTACCAAGCCCTATCTTCTCCCATTATTACCAGAAATAACTGATAATGGACACTACTACATACTTGTAGTAAATCTTGACCGGATCCGTTTGTATGAGGCCACAAGAAGCGTAATACAAGAAGTCTTGCTCAACCCAGATGAAATCTCACTTTCCTATACACATGAAGAGCTACAGTACGACAATCAAAAGGAACTCCAAGGTCAAGGTGGTGTGGGAAAAGCAGGCACCATGTTTCATGGGTTTGGGGAAGGTTCTGATGAAGATCGGAAAGCGTCAATACTCGATTACTTCCACAGAATGAACAATGAGCTTGAGAGAACCTTGAATGAAAATCCGCTGCCACTATATTTAGCGGGTGTGGATTACTTAATCCCTCTCTATAGGGAATCAAGTACCTATACCAACCTACAGGATGGATATATTCTGGGCTCATTTACGGAAAAAGATATGGATGTACTGCACCAAAGATCCTGGGAATTGGCAGAGCCCTATTTTGCAGCCCAGCGGAATCAACTTAGGACATCTTTTGATTTAAAGCAGGCTGGAGGAATGGCTTTGAAGGATGATACAGAAACCCTTCTAAAAGCTGCTTTCACCGGAGCAATTGACACGATGTTCATTTCAAAAAACCACAAGCATATTTGGGGAGAATATGATGCTGATAATTACCGCATCAAAATTTATGATCATCAATCGAATGGAAGTCATTGCCTGGTAGATGAGGCAGCCACTTGTGTGATCAGATCTAAGGGCAACGTATATTTGACGGAGCCTGAAGATATGCCAGGCGAGAGTCTTATTGCCGGCATCCTGCGGTATCCGGTTGCTGGCTGATACACACACAAAGATCAAATTAATGCGGACAAGCAATGGAAATCCTGAAGGGATAGTATACCTGATTTTCTTATACTTGTTGATAAACAAAAAAAGAGAGCCCTTTAACGGGACTCTCTTTTAAATAATTTAAAAAGAACACTGCTTATGCTTCAGCTGGCAATACGCTTACGTATGATCTGCCATCAAATTTCTTTCTGAAAGAAACTACCCCATTAGAAGTAGCAAACAGGGTATGATCTTTACCTAGTCCTACATTTTCTCCTGGGTGATGCTTAGTACCTCTTTGTCTTACGATGATGTTTCCGGCAATTACTTGCTCGCCACCAAATTTCTTCACGCCCAATCTCTTGGATTGCGAGTCTCTACCGTTTTTGGAACTACCGACGCCTTTCTTATGTGCCATGGTTTTATTCTTTTATAGTTTTCCGGAAAGAAAACTTAGAGTGAAATACTTTCTATCAATACTTTAGTGAAGTCTTGTCTATGACCGTTCTTCTTCTTATAGCCCTTACGGCGCTTCTTCTTGAAGACGATGACTTTATCACCTTTTACATGATCCAGGACTTTCCCGGATACCAATGCTCCTGAAAGAAGGGGAGCTCCTACGGACACAGATCCATCAGCTTCTGCTAATAGTACCTGGTCGAATTCCACGGAAGCGCCAGTTTCTAAGTCTAGCTTTGGGGCATAGACATACTGATCTTTTGTTACTTTGAACTGCTTACCTGCGATGTTTACAATTGCGTACATATTCTTGATTCTTTTGAAATCGGAGTGCAAATATAAGGAAGTTATACAGAACAAAAAAACAGTGTTCTAAAAATATGTCTAGAATCAGGCGCTTGGAAATTCACAAATTCACTTTTGCACCAAAAAACGCCTTAAACTTTCCCTTATAATTACCAATTTTATGATCGATTTATTTAGAACTGACGCTGATGTAATAGCGCAACATATTGAAGGTCAATTTTTTGAACAGCAATTTTATTTATGCAAAATACTTGACTGCAATTCAATTTTTCACTTGAATTTTGGTTGATTCTGATTTTTTCAAATATTTTAAATTATTTCAAACCCTTGAAAAATGATGTTTTCCTTCATTTAAAACTATATATTACACCATACATCCTCTTGTATAAAAGTGTTTTATGAAGATCTTGAACTTTATTCAAAAATCACTTAAATCTACTTTTCGCAGGTTTTATTTACCGATTTTCATTCACATATTTGCCTAAGGTTGCACTGAAAAGGTAGCTTTTTCCCTCCCATCCATCGGGGAAAATTACTATAAAATACGACTCCAAGTTTTAGTAGATTTTAAATAATTCAAAGAGAAAATGCAGAACGAACCAATATTACAAGAGAACAACAATCGCTTTGTCTTATTCCCCATCCAGCACAATGACATCTGGCAATATTATAAGAAAGCGGAGGCTAGCTTTTGGACTGCCGAAGAAATTGATTTAGGCCAGGATATGGTGGACTGGAAATCGTTGAATGATGGAGAAAGACATTTTATTTCACACGTACTGGCATTTTTTGCAGCAAGCGACGGAATAGTAAATGAAAATTTGGCAGAGCATTTTGTATCCGAGGTACAATATACTGAAGCTAAGTTTTTCTACGGTTTTCAGATTGCAATGGAAAACATCCACTCTGAAACTTATAGCCTCCTAATAGATACTTATATCAAAGATTCAGCAGAGCAGCACAAACTGCTTAATGCTATAGAGCACATCGACTGTGTGAAGAAAAAAGCAGACTGGGCACTTCGTTGGATTGACAATGGAAATTTCCAGGAGCGGCTAATCGCATTTGCAGCGGTAGAAGGCATCTTCTTTTCCGGATCTTTCTGCTCTATATTCTGGTTGAAGAAAAGAGGTTTGATGCCCGGATTGACTTTCTCAAATGAACTGATTTCTAGAGATGAGGGTTTGCATTGTGATTTTGCATGTCACTTATACACACAGCATGTACAAAATCCACTCCCTAAGGAGACTGTAAGAGGGATCATCATAGATGCAGTAGAGATCGAAAAAGAATTCGTAACAGATGCACTTCCTGTACGGTTGATAGGAATGAATGCCGACTTGATGTGTCAATACATCGAATTTGTAGCGGACAGGTTATTGGTAGAACTTGGCTGTGACAAGGTATGGAACAGTACAAATCCATTTGACTTCATGGATATGATCTCACTTCAGGGTAAAACTAATTTCTTTGAGAAAAGAGTTGGGGATTATCAGAAAGCTGGAGTTATGAAATCTACCGAAGGTACAGATGACTCCCCAAGATTCTCTATTGGTGAGGACTTCTAATAATAACACCATCCCACTTACCCTAAAATCCCAAAGAATATGCTAGTAATTAAAAGAGACGGAAGGAGAGAATCGGTTCGATTCGATAAAATCACCACGAGAATCGAGAATCTATGCTATGAGCTAGATCCAAGGTTCATTGAGCCGATTGATGTAGCCAAGAAGGTAATTGATGGCTTGTACGATGGAGTTTCTACTACTGAACTGGATAATCTTGCAGCTGAAGTATGTGCTTCGCTGACTGTAAAACATCCGGAATATGCTATTCTAGCAGCACGTATCGCTATATCCAATCTCCATAAAACTACTAGCCAGTCTTTCTCCAATACCATGAAAAGACTGTATACACACGTCAATCCAAAGACTGAAGAAAATGCGGCGCTGATTGACCCGGAAGTATATGGCATCATCAAGAAAAATGCAGCCAAATTAGACGCTGCAATAGATTACAAAAGGGATTTTGGGTATGATTACTTTGGGTTCAAAACTTTGGAGAGAAGTTACCTCATCAAACTGAACGGAAAAGTGGTGGAGCGTCCACAGCACATGTTGATGCGTGTGGCTGTAGGAATTCACAAAGAAGACATCGACTCTGTCATTCAGACATACAACCTCCTTTCAGAAAAGTGGTTTACACATGCTACTCCTACCCTTTTCAACGCGGGAACACCAAAGCCACAACTTTCTTCCTGCTTCTTGTTGACCATGAAAGATGACAGTATTGATGGAATCTATGATACCTTGAAGCAATGTGCGAGGATTTCACAGTCGGCCGGCGGAATAGGTCTTTCTATTCATCATGTACGCGCTAAAGGATCTTATATTAAGGGCACAAATGGTGTATCCAATGGAATCGTTCCAATGCTAAGGAACTTTGATATGACCGCCCGCTACGTGGATCAGGGGGGCGGAAAGCGGAAAGGAAGCTTTGCTATTTACCTCGAACCTTGGCATGCTGATATTAAAGATTTCCTAGAATTGAAGAGAAACCACGGGAAGGAAGAAATGAGAGCAAGGGATTTATTCTACGCACTTTGGATTCCTGATCTTTTCATGAAGCGCGTAGAGCAAAACCTTGAGTGGTCACTTTTCTGTCCTAATGAGGCTCCAGGTTTATCTGATTGCCATGGCGAAGAATTCGAAAGACTATACGAAAAGTATGAAAGAGAAGGCAAAGCCAGAGAAACTATTAAGGCGCAGGAACTATGGTTTGAAGTCTTAGAATCTCAGATTGAGACCGGCACTCCATACATGCTTTATAAAGATGCCGCCAATGGTAAATCAAACCAGAAGAACTTAGGTACAATTAAATCCTCTAATCTCTGTACTGAGATCATCGAATATACAGCTCCAGATGAAGTAGCCGTGTGTAATTTGGCCTCTATTGCACTACCTAAATTTGTAACTGCAGGTCCTGATGGAAAATTGTTCTTTGACCATCAGAAACTATATGAAATCACCAAGGTAGCTACAAGAAACCTGAACAAAGTCATTGATGTCAACTTCTATCCTGTAGAAGAAGCAAGAAGATCAAACTTCCGTCACCGTCCGATAGGTCTGGGTGTACAAGGCTTGGCAGATGCATTTATGATGCTAAGGATGCCATTTGAATCTCCGGAAGCCAAAGGTCTGAATGAGGATATTTTCGAAACGATCTACTATGCTGCTGTAGAAACATCGATGGAATTGGCCAAGGTAGAAGGAACTTATGAAACCTATGAAGGTTCTCCTGCTTCCAAAGGGCAACTACAATTTGATATGTGGGGTGTCACACCAAAATCAGGAAGATGGAACTGGGCAGAAGTGAAGGAGAAAATCAAAAAATATGGTATGAGAAACTCTTTGTTGGTAGCTCCAATGCCTACTGCATCGACTTCTCAGATACTTGGTAACAATGAATGTTTTGAGCCATACACTTCAAACATTTATACCCGGAGAACGCTTTCGGGAGAATTCATCATCGTGAACAAACACTTGATGAAGGACTTGATCCAGTTGGGGCTATGGGATGATACAATGAGAAACAGATTGATTTCTACGAATGGTTCGGTTCAAACTCTCCCTGGCGTTCCACAACACATTAAAGACATCTACAAGACTGTGTGGGAAATTTCCCAGAAAGCAATTATTGATATGGCTGCTGATAGAGGAGCCTACATCTGCCAGTCCCAAAGTATGAATGTATTCATGCAGGACCCGAACTTTGGTAAGCTTACTTCTATGCACTTCTATGCCTGGAAAAAAGGGTTAAAGACCGGTATGTATTACTTGAGATCACAAGCCGCTTCTGCAGCGATCAAATTCACTTTGGACAAAACTGGGTTTGAACCCAAGGTTGCAAGCACTCAGCAAGAGGTCCCGCTGAAGACACAGAAGCAACAGCAGGATGCGATCGCTTGTTCTTTAGATGATCCAGATAACTGTGAAGCATGCGGAAGCTAATCCATTGATCAAAATTATCCCTAAAGGCGTTTGAGATATCAAGCGCCTTTTTTTATCTTCAAAAAATTACCGAACATGACTGGGATAGATTTACAGCAAAAGCTTGGTCTTTTGACAGAAGCAAGCGAAGCTAAATTTGGAAAAATGACTCCACAGCACATGGTAGAGCACCTAACATTAACAGTTAAAATTGCTTATAAGATTAAATGGCCGGAATTTGAAGCCAACGAAAATCAACTTGCTCAAAAAGAGATGTTGTTAAATACCAATATGGATTTCCCTATAGGGTTAAAAGCTCCGGGAAGTGATGGAGAACTTATGCAATTGAAATATTCAGGACTGGAAGAGGCAAAAGAGCACCTCCTTCGTAGTATTCAAGAATATCATGATTTTTTCAACACTCAACCGGAAGTACTTACAGTACATCCGAGACTGTGTTGGCTAACTTATTCTGAATGGGAGAGATTTCATGAAAAGCACTTCAAGCATCATCTTGGGCAGTTTGGCGTGTAAGAAAGTCTCCATGCACTCCAATGGAACGCGAACCCAAATCTAACTTGGGACGTGTTAGCGACCAGCTGTCCCGCTGGGACAGCCCGATACATAGTACCTAAAGGCACAACGATCCACGTTATCTTTTTCTTATCTACCGGGAGTAGACCAATAAAATAATGACGGCAACAGTCCAGCTTCTGTGCCCTTTGCTTCTTCCTTTGGGCTCTTGGTAGTTATATTCCAGCCTCATCAACTGCGGATTTTGGATCTTCTTTGCTCCCTCTACAGTAAAAAACTTTGTTTCCTGCAACCTTCGCGTGATTCATTGCGCCCTCTCCTGTGGTTAAAAAACTATTATTGAAAGATTGGAATATTGAAACATTGCCTTCTGTACCTAAAGGCACAGCGATCCGCCTTATCCTTTTCCTGTCTACCCGGATCCCGTCCCAAAAGGGACGATAGAGTTGATATAAACTTATTCCGTTCAGCAGGATAGAAGTAGCTTTTGGTGGTTCTGCCAAGGCAATAATCGCTACATTGGTTCATTATCTGAAGATGGGGTTTCCTCTTGCTTTTTTATCGTGCCCTTTGCGTAATCCTTTGCGCCCTCCTGCGGTTAATACGCCAACATCATCAACTGCGTCCTTTGCGCCTTCCCCAGCTCTCTCTGCGGTGAATACCCATACCCCAATTGTGGCCTCTGCGTCCCTCCCAGTGCCCCC
>Ga0307414_10000195_pt1 | contig 40637 bp, 33 predicted proteins | sample DK1Ometagenome_FD_203804 | JGI IMG/M metagenome (GOLD analysis project Ga0307414, IMG submission 203804) | Maize rhizosphere microbial communities from greenhouse at UC Davis, California, United States - DK15-O-3 | ecosystem: Host-associated > Plants > Roots > Rhizosphere > Soil | place: USA... | reverse complement strand
CAATGCTGGCACGACCAATCATAGCACCATCAAGTCCATAAACATCACGCATTTCCATAGCTTTTTCAGGGGTGTCAACATCACCATTTCCAAATACAGGAATGTGCATTCGTGGATTGTTCTTCACTTCAGCAATCGGTTTCCAATCGGCACTTCCCTTATACATTTGAGCGCGTGTACGCCCATGAATGGCAATGGCTTTACAACCCACGTCTTGTAATCTTTCGGCAACCTCAACAATCCTTATGGAATCATGGTCCCATCCCAATCTGGTTTTTACGGTAATGGGAATGTTGGTACGTTTTACCATTTCAGCCGTCAATTGTTCCATTAAGCAAACGTCTTTTAAAATGCCTGCTCCAGCACCTTTACTAACCACTTTTTTTACGGGACAACCGAAATTAATATCAATAATATCTGGATTGGATTTTTCAACAATATCAATGGTTTGGAGCATGCTTTCTAAATTGGCTCCAAATATTTGAATGCCAACCGGACGCTCCCTTTCATAAATATCCAATTTCATAATGCTTTTAGCGGCATTACGAATCAAACCTTCACTAGAAACAAACTCGGTATAAACAACATCGGCGCCTTGTTCCTTGCACAAAGCACGAAACGGTGGGTCGCTCACATCTTCCATAGGCGCTAAAAGCAGTGGAAAATCGGGAAGTTCAATATTACCTATTTTTACCAAAACATTAATTTTTGGGCAAAATTACATCTTTTTTGTCAAATCAAGAATTGCTGCCAATTATTACATTAACTTATGTAAGAGATCATTAAAAATTATTTTTTTAAAATCTTTTTAATCGAAGAAGTTCCATCCATAGAATTAATTTTTACAAAATAAAGACCTTCACTAAAAACGCTCATATCAATAAAGGCAGGCTGGCCCTTATAAAGTAGAATAGATTTAGTATCATATACTTCAACAAGAACAATGTCATTGCCCCGGATATTTAAGAAGTCATTAACCGGATTTGGATATAACACCACTTCTTCTTTTATACTATCACTTTCCAATGACAAAGTGATATCACTTGTTGAAAACCCAATCAATTTGGCATAATCTGAAATAAAACTTTGGGAGAATGACTCAGACGTGATAAAATACCTGTTCTCGCTAACAAAGGTAATGGCTTCAGCCTGTTCAAAACTTAATGATGAAAGAGATGTTTTAGTGTTTGTGCCAGAAAAAATATCGCTCCCATTAAAATTATTACTAACCCATACAAAAGGCTGCAAAATCCCACTGTATCCTACCAAATAAAGTTTTCCAGATGATGGATTATACGTGCCTCCAGTAATTAACCCGCCGCTATTTAATGAAGTTGTTAAAGGTGAGGCATTATATGTTCCTTGAGCTTTAGGAAGTAAATACCCTTTAGTTGTTCCGTTTACCCAGTTTTTGGTAAATAAAATTAAATTAGTTGCATCAAATGAGACAATTGCTTCAGCATCCCATTCGGTGTTATTTGCTGTCGTTGCTGTAAAATCTGTTTGATCTGCATAACTAAAAGAGATTGTTTCGGCTGTTACACTGGTAGTAGTTATATAATCCGTCTTACTAATTTTATAAATTTTTAAATCAATCCTGTTTCCGCTAACGTTGTTACCAAAATCACCAATATAAATATTGGTGTCATCTTGGGTAATATCTTCCCAATCTACATTTGTAGCATTTGAAATAGTAATGGTTCTTGTCACTAAACCAGAAATAGTATCTAATTCAAAAAGCTTGTTTTCACCTCCTGAATCATTGTGAGTAATAAGTTTATCGTTAAAAAAAATAGCTCCAGATGATTCGCTTAAACTATTTGGTAATGCGAATTTTTCAGCTACATTTTTTATTTGGGCAGCTGCACTAAAAATAGAGCCTAAATATAAACTTATCAAAATAGCATATTTCATAACTTCTAATTTTATTTAGAAACAAACTTACGCTTAATAATCTATTGTTGTTTGAGAAAATCAACAAGTCCTTCATTATTAATAACATTAAGAGGGATTTATATATATTTATAAAAAATTCAGCTTTGCAAATTCCATTTGAACCCAATCTTTTTGGTTATAATTTAAACATCCATCTCATTTTAGAATATTTAGCATTTTTCCTCGCTTTTAGATATTATGTTTTTTTAAGAAAAGGAAGCAGAGATTCTATTTCATCATTAAATCGATTGTCCATCATTTTAGGAGCTGCTTTAGGCGCATTAATCGGTTCAAGGTTGGTTGGTTATTTAGAAAACCCCATTGTACCTATTTCCAAAGAAAACATCATACAATTATTAAACACGAAAACCATTATGGGCGGTTTGTTTGGTGGTCTGCTTGGTGTAGAAATTGCAAAGAAAATCATTGGTGAAACGAAATCTTCTGGCGATTTGTTTGTCTTACCTATTATTTTAGGCATTTTTATTGGAAGAATTGGTTGCTTTCTTTCTGGCGTAAATGAGTTTACTTATGGCAAAGAAACCACTTCTATTTTTGGCTTGGATTTAGGCGATGGTGTTTTACGACATCCGTTAGCATTGTATGAACTTGGTTTTTTAATCATTCTTTTTTTTAGCTTGAAAACGTTTCAAAAAACTTCCATTTTAGATGATGGCGAACTCTTTAAATGGTTCATGCTTTTCTATTTTACATTCAGATTCTTTATGGAATTTTTAAAGCCTAATGTGTTTTATATAGTTGGTTTAAGTAGTATTCAATTATTATGCGTTATTTGTTGGCTGTATTATTATAAATTTATCTTTCAAAAACTTAAAAATGCCCGTTAGAAAATATACGTATTACGATTTTACTTTGAGCTTATGTCCAGAATGTTTAAAACGTGTGGACGCCAAAATAGTTTTTGAGAACGGCAATGTGTACATGCTAAAACGATGTAATGAGCATGGCAATAGTAAAGTTTTAATTGCCGATGATATTGAATATTACAAAAACATTCGTAACTACAACAAACCGAGTGAAACTCCTTATAAATTCAACACCAAAACCCATTATGGTTGTCCATATGATTGTGGTTTGTGTCCGGACCACGAACAACATTCTTGTTTGAGTATTATTGAAGTTACGGATAGATGCAATTTAACTTGCCCAACTTGCTATGCGGGCTCATCCCCAACGTATGGTAGGCATCGAACACTTGATGAAATCAAAAAAATGCTAGACACTATTGTCGCAAATGAAAAAGAACCCGATGTGGTTCAAATTTCTGGAGGCGAACCAACAATTCATCCGCAGTTTTTTGAAATTTTGGATTATGCCAAGACACTGCCCATAAGGCATTTAATGTTGAATACCAACGGTATTAAAATTGCTAAAGATGCCGCTTTCGCAGAAAGGCTAAAAACGTATGCTCCCGATTTCGAAATTTATTTACAGTTCGATTCTTTTGAAGATAGCGTGTTGCGTGAACTTCGTGGCGCAGATTTAAGCGACATTCGTATGAAAGCGCTTGAACACCTTAATGCTTTAAATCTTTCAACAACATTGGTGGTAACACTTCAAAAAGGATTGAATGATCATGAAATTGGTAAGATCATCGATTTTGCTTTGCAACAAACATGTGTTAGAGGTGTTACGTTTCAACCCACACAAATTGCTGGACGATTAGAACATTTTAATCCAGAAACCGATAGAATGACGCTTACGGAAGTCCGTAGAAAAATATTAGAGCAAACCCCTATTTTCAATCCAGACGATTTGTTACCAGTTCCATGCAATCCCGATGCTTTGGTTATGGGATATGCTTTAAAATTGGAGGGCGAAGTGTTTCCATTAACGCGTTATATCAACCCCAATGATTTGTTGGATAACATCAAAAACACCATTGTTTATGAGCAAGATGACATGTTGCATGGTAAAATGATTGAACTTTTTAGCACAGGAAACTCCGTTGAAGTTGCCGAAGAAAACTTAAAATCCATCATGTGCTGTTTACCAAATATTGACGCTCCCAGTTTAGGTTATGATAATTTATTTCGTATTATTATCATGCAATTTATTGATGCCTATAACTTTGATGTGCGCGCCATAAAAAAATCCTGTGTCCATATTGTAGATAAAGATTATAAAATCATCCCGTTTGAAACTATGAATTTGTTTTATAGGGATGATAAAAAGACCCTTTTAAAAGAACTTAGAGAAAATATATAAAATGGAAGGAGTGCTTTTAGTCATCATTGCCTTAATAATTGCTAATATCCCAGCGATAATCATGATGCTTATAGGCTATGGTATTCGTAAAAATAAACCAAAAGCTTCACGAATATTATTTATAATTGCCACTGCTTATATCATTATTGGATTGGGCATTTGTGGAACCCTATTATTTGGTCTTTAAAATTTTTACACGTTTATGATGATACTTTTAGAAGGAAATTACGATGGCATACTTTACCTGATTTTGGCAATAATGTTTGGCCCCGCCATTTTATTAGCTGGCATTGGTTTTATTTTATTAAAAAACAATAAGAAAGCGGCCAAAGTGTTTTTTATTTTGGCGACCCTCTATGTGGTTGTTAGCTTAGGTCTTTGCGGAAGTATGTTCCTGTAATTAGGTTTGTCCGCTTTTCATTTCAATAAATAAAAATACTCTTAAAGCTCGCTTAAAAACATCTATATTTGCAAACTAAATCTAGGTGTAGATTACTTTTATGAAGAACATTAGAAATTTTTGCATTATTGCACATATAGATCACGGAAAAAGTACGCTTGCAGACCGTTTATTGGATTTTACTGGCTCGGTTACGGAAAGAGAAAAACAAGACCAACTTTTAGATAATATGGATTTGGAGCGCGAACGCGGTATTACCATTAAATCGCACGCCATCCAAATGGATTATACATACAAGGGCGAACAATATATTTTAAACCTTATTGACACTCCTGGCCACGTAGATTTTAGTTATGAAGTATCACGGTCTATTGCTGCTTGCGAAGGCGCTTTGTTGATTGTTGATGCAGCACAAAGTATTCAAGCGCAAACCATTTCCAATTTGTATTTGGCTTTGGAAAACGATTTAGAAATCATTCCTATTCTTAATAAAGTAGATTTACCAAGTGCGAACCCCGAAGAAGTCACCGATGATATTGTGGATTTATTAGGCTGTAAACCTGAAGATATTATACACGCCAGTGGAAAAACAGGTTTTGGAGTCGATAATATTTTGGCCGCTGTTATTGAGCGTATTCCAGCCCCAAAAGGGAATCCTGACGCGCCATTACAAGCTCTTATTTTCGATTCTGTTTACAACACTTTTAGAGGTATTGAGACTTATTTTAGAGTGTTTAATGGCGAAATCAAAAAAGGACAAAAAATTAAATTCGTTGCTACTGATAAAGAATATTATGCCGATGAAGTGGGTACCTTAAAACTCACTCAAGTCGCCAAACAAAGTGTTAAAACAGGCGATGTTGGTTATTTAATTACGGGTATAAAAACAGCCAAAGAAGTGAAGGTTGGTGATACCATTACCGATTATGATAATCCAACCACTAATATAGTTGAAGGGTTTGAAGATGTAAAACCCATGGTTTTTGCTGGAATATATCCTGTAGATACCGAAGATTATGAAGAGCTGCGTAGTTCTATGGAAAAATTACAATTAAATGATGCTTCGTTGGTCTTTATTCCTGAAAGTTCTGCTGCGCTTGGTTTCGGATTTCGTTGCGGATTTTTAGGCATGCTTCACATGGAAATTATTCAAGAACGTTTAGAACGTGAGTTTGATATGACTGTGATTACCACCGTTCCCAACGTATCTTATAACGCTTACACAAATAAGAATCCAGACATTCCTTTTGTTGTAAATAATCCATCAGACTTGCCAGATCCTTCTACCGTAAATCGCGTTGAAGAGCCTTATATTAAAGCGACTATTATCACAAAATCTGATTTTGTTGGAAACGTGATGTCGCTTTGTATTGAAAAAAGAGGTATTGTTGCCGGACAAACGTATTTAACACCAGAGCGTGTGGAATTGACTTTTGAAATGCCCTTGGCGGAAATCGTATTCGATTTTTACGATCGATTGAAAACCGTTTCTAAAGGCTATGCGTCTTTTGATTACCATCCTATTGGCATGAAAACCTCTAAGCTGGTTCGTCTTGATATTTTATTGAATGCACAGCCTATTGATGCGCTTTCTGCTTTGATTCATTCCGATAACGCTCAAAATATCGGTAAAAAAATGTGTGAAAAGTTGAAGGAACTTATTCCGCGCCAGCAATTCGACATTCCAATCCAGGCCGCTGTTGGTGCCAAAATTATTTCTAGGGAAACTATAAAAGCATTGCGCAAAGATGTAACGGCAAAATGTTATGGTGGTGATATTTCCCGTAAACGTAAACTTCTTGAAAAACAGAAAAAAGGTAAAAAACGCATGCGTCAAGTAGGAAATGTAGAAATTCCGCAACAGGCATTCATGGCAGTTTTAAAGCTAAATGATTAAAAAAATGAAGCGGTATGGTTATAATACCATACCGCTTTTTGAAATCTCCCTCGTTTTTTAGTTGATAGGCAATATATTCGAGAGGTTTAACGTTCCCGATTACTAATAGCGCTCAAATATAAATTTTGCGTGGTTATAAAGTCAAAGGGTTTTCCTCAAAATAAGTAAGGTTGTTGCGTAATTATGCTATTAAATCAGCTAATGATTAAATAAATCCTTTTTCTTCAGCAATTTTAAAAAGATCTCTATCTTCTTTATCGGATAAATTAAAAATTTCTTTCAACACACGTTTTCTTTTTTCTAATGCAGAAATAGATAACGGTATGATATCGGGCATCTGACTCATTTTGGTTCCTTTGGATAATTCATATAGTAACTTTCTGTCTATAGCATCTATTAAAAAATCATTTGCTGTTAACTTACGCATTAATTCAATGACCGATTTACTATAATAAGGTTTCCCTTCAATTATTGATTCAATAGCCAAAATCAGTTCTTTTGGATTTAAATCGTTCTTTATTAAAAACCCTTCAGGATTTAAGCTTTTAAAAATAGAATTGATCCTATAATTGTCATTATATGTTGTTGATACTACTATTTTGGAATTGGGCAAAAGTTCTATTATTTTAAGTCCCAAATCTTCGCCAGACAACAATAATCCTTCACTAGATGGTGGTAATTTAATGTCTAGAAAAATCATGTCCAATTCTTGTTGCTTTGCCGCTTCATTAATCTTCAAGTATGCTGCATCACAATTATTAGCCGTGCTAATGATGAATTTAAGTTTTGAATTATTCAAACTTACATGAGAAAACGCCTTTTTATAAGCTTCAGTTATTAGCGGATGATCTTCAATAATTAAGACATGATATACTTTCATAACTAAAATTTAAATTGGTACTATAATACGTATTACGGTTTTTTTATTTGGTATCGATTCTATTTTTAAAGAACCTTGTAGCTTTTGAACCCTTGATTTTATGTTTTTTAACCCGATTCCTTTCTTGTCATCATGAATATCAAAACCTACTCCGTCATCTTCAATGATTAAATTTAACTGTTCTGCTTCAAGATAAAAATTAATCCACACATGATTGGCTTTTGCGTGTTTAATAATGTTTTGTGTTGCTTCTTGGAGAATTCTGTAAATATTAACTTTTGTAAAATCATTAATATTATCAAATAAAATACCTTTATTTATAATGTCATATTTAAAATTGCCAACATGGCTTTGGGTTCTTAAATATTGATCCATTATCGATTCGAAATTTGTTTTTATTAGGGCATTATCTCCCTTAAGTTCATGAGATAACAATCTAATTTCCTTTTCAATCTTTTGGATTTCATTTAAAAACCGTTGATAGTCTTCTACGGTATCTTTATCTCCTTTCAAATCTAAAAAGCCCAAATTCATTCGGGTGCCTAGCAACTGGCTTAATATGCCATCATGTAAATCTTCTGCTATTCTATGGCGCTCCTGCATTCTGCCTTCCTCCAATTTGGCTTGTTGCTTAAGCATCAGGCTATAAATTTCCTGGTTAGCCTCTTGTTGTTCTTTATCGAAAAGAAGTCGTTGATTTTTTCCTTGTTGTAGTCTTATAAAATATAGTAGTCCCAAACTTAGTATAAGAATGAATGCTATAATGGATATTAATATATTTTGCGTATTTAAGCGTTTGGTTTCTTCAATATATTCATCGGTCTCAAACTGAATCCTGGCAAATTTGTTCCTGTTGGCTCGCTCATTGGCTATGAGACTATCATTGAGCGCTATGTATGAATATAAATGGGCTTTGCCCGCCTCGCCTTCTTTTAGTCTGGAGAGTTGTTTTAGGGCACGTAATTCTTCTTCATATAACTCACCTTTTTCACTTATTGCATACGCTTTTTCAGCATAAAAAAGGGCTTTCTCTTTTCTATTTATAGCCTGATAGAATTCAGACATATCATTACTGCTTGCCGACAGTTCATAATTTAATTGCAAATCCTCAAAGATTTTATGTGCTTTGATGAAAAGGGAATCTATTTTTGCGGTATTTCTGTCTTTGGCCAAAAACATGGTATATGCTATGTTACAGAGAATAGTGCCATAAGAGCTAGGGTCTTTTTGGAAAAGGTCAGGGTCTTCAAGTAATTCATCGTATATATCAAATACCTTTTTATGGTCGCCCATCTGTTTATAAACTTCAGCTATATTTATTTTTGCGTATAACTTTTTCTCATGTTCATCAGGTGTTTCTTTACTAATGTCTGCTGATTTTTGAAAATACTCTATTGCTTTGTCATATTCTTTGAGTCTTTTTAAATTTATCCCCAATAAATTATAGGCATCAGATAATAATTCTTTGCTTTCTTTGCTCTTTGGAAGTGATAAAATTAGGTTAATTTGCTGTATGGTTGTGGTTTGACTCCCCATATAATCTTGTTCGTCTTTTTGTAGATTAGCGATATTGTTGTAAATATCTGCTTGGGCTATTTTATGCTTGGCTATTCTAGAAAAGGATGCATTTTTAAAATATTTTAAAGCGTTGTAATAATAATAATAGGCACTATCGTTTTTTTTTCTAGTGACATGATATAAATAACCTAGCTTATAATTGATGTGCGCTATATGGTTTGAGTCCTTCAGTTTATTTGCAAGCTTTAAATTTTCATGAAGTATTTTTTTAGCTGTGTCAAAATACTTAATATCCTCTAAGTAAACTGCTGTAAGATTATTATTTGATCTTAAAAAAACAGAATCTACATCCATCTTTTTTGATAATGCTACAGCTTTTTTAGCGTACGTTATCCTTACTTCTAAATCTAATTTTGTGCTTTTGGAAAGTTGTCTTAATTTATGTATGCTATCCAATTGCTTTTTAAAAATACTGTTTTGAGCCCCTAAACTGGAAACAAGAAATAAAAGAAAAACATAGAGGTACAGTTTGTGCATATTTTAATAAAGAACAAACAAATATAGAAAACCAAACCATTTAAATTTCCATTTTACAAAACCAAAAGTGTTTTAATTAAGTGTTAAACGAAGAAATATTTAAATTCCATAAAAGAGCCTTGACATTCTATTTAGATTAAAATGATTAAGATATCTTATGGCTTTTGGCTTTTAAGGCAAAATAATTATTGAAAATTTTGATTAATCTTGATTATGCGTTATTTTCTTTAAAAATAAAATTTGGGTGAATAATTGTATAATATTTTTGTATGTTTATGAGATAAGCTATTTAAAAAATGAAGATTATTCACGTAAGTGCAGAATGTTACCCAATTGCTAAAGTTGGAGGGCTTGCCGATGTTGTTGGAGCGTTACCCAAATACCAAAATGGCCCTAAAATTTCCTCTCAAGTTATCATGCCTTTTTATGATAATGCATTTACTAAGGAGAACGAGTTTTCAACTTTATACAAAGCAAATCTAAGTTTAGGCGATGTTTCTTATGAATTTAAAATTCTAAGCCTAAAAGAAAAAACTCTTGATTTTGATGTGTTTTTTGTGGATGTGCCTGAACTCCTTTTCAAAGAATTTGTGTATTCCTTTAACGACACTGAGCGTTTTTTAGCATTTCAAATTGCTGCATTAGATTGGATGCTGACGTGGGAAATATTTCCAGATATTATTCACTGCCATGATCATCATACGGGGCTTATACCATTTATGCTTCAGGAAAGTTTTAAATATGAGATTTTTAGAAAAATACCTAACGTTTTAACTATCCATAACGCCCAATATCAAGGGTGGTTTTCGCATGAAAAAGTGGGTTTAATTCCTGCTTTTGATTTTAATCATGTTGGCTTATTAGATTGGGGAAGTGAAATCAATCCGCTAGCCGCTGGCATAAAATGCGCCTGGAAAGTAACAACCGTATCGCCAAGTTACATGGAAGAATTAAAAGTAGCAGCAAACGGTTTAGAAAGTTTGTTAAGTGCGGAAAGTGGTAAATGCGTTGGTATTTTAAATGGTATTGATTGGAATGTTTGGAATCCTGAAACCGACAGTTACATTATTGAAAATTATAATATCAAAACGGTGGAATCTGGAGCTTTAGCTAATAAAAAATACTTGTGTGACACGTTCAATCTGGATTTTGAAAAGCCGCTTTTTGCTTTTATCGGCAGATTGGTTGAAGAAAAAGGTTCCGATTTATTTCCTGAAGTTTTCAAACTAGCCCTCGATAAAAGTAATGCCACCATATTATTATTGGGATCGGGAAATAAGTTTGTCGAAAATCAATTAGAAGCCCTAAAAAATGATTATATTGGAACATATAATGCCTTTATTGGGTATGATGAAAAGTTATCGCATATTATTTATGCTGGAGCCGATTTTTTACTAATGCCTTCTCGAGTGGAACCCTGCGGTTTAAATCAAATGTATGCTTTAAGATACGGCACCATTCCCGTTGTAAGGAGTATTGGTGGTTTAAAAGATACCGTTTTGGATATTTCAGAAAAAGACGGTTTTGGTATCTGTCATGAACAGGTTAGCGTTACAGAAATAACAGAAGCCATGGAAAGAGCCGTTGTTCTTTATACCGAGCAACAAAAATATAAGAAAATAAGAAGCAAAATCATGGAAATAGACCATTCATGGCATGTTTCAGCTCAAGAATATATAAATTTATACAACTCTATAAACTAATAAAATATGATAAATGATAAGGTTTTAGCCATCATATTAGGTGGTGGTCAAGGATCCAGGTTACACCCTCTAACTGAAAAAAGATCCAAACCAGCTGTACCAATTGCAGGGAAATATAGATTGGTAGATATTCCGATATCTAATTGCATCAACGCTGATATCAAGCGCATGTTTGTTTTAACGCAATTTAATTCCGCTTCCTTAAATCGCCATATTAAAGACACGTATCATTTTAGTTTTTTTAGTAGCGCTTTTGTTGATGTATTGGCCGCAGAACAAACCCCAGATAATAAAGGCTGGTTTCAAGGAACCGCCGATGCCGTTCGCCAAAGTATGCATCATTTTTTAAGACATGATTTTGAATATGCTTTAATCCTTTCTGGCGACCAACTATACCAAATGGATTACGATAAAATGATTGAAGCGCATGAAAAAAGTAATGCCGAAATTTCCATTGCTACCATTCCCGTTAATGCAAAAGATGCTACGTCGTTTGGTATATTAAAAGCTAATGATGAAAGTATTGTAACCTCTTTTATTGAAAAACCTGCCGCTAGTTTATTACCAGATTGGACTTCGGAAGTTAGTGATGAGATGAAAAAGGAAGGTCGCAACTATCTAGCATCCATGGGTATTTATATATTTAATAGAGATCTTTTAGTGAGCTTGATGAATGATCCTTCAACCATCGATTTTGGTAAGGAAATCATCCCACAATCCATTCAAAAACATAAAACATTAAGTTATCAATATGAAGGTTATTGGACTGATATTGGAAACATTGATTCTTTTTTTGAAGCTAATCTTGGTTTAACAGATGATATTCCAAAGTTCGATTTATATGATAGAAACAAACGAATTTATACACGTGCTAGAATGTTGCCAACAACTAAAGTAGCTGGAACAATATTAAACAAGGCAGTCATTGCTGAAGGTTGCATCATTGGTGCCGCCAAGATTGAACAATCCGTTATTGGCATCCGTTCTAGAATTGGCAAAGATTCTACGGTCATTAAAACCTACATGATGGGTAGCGATTATTATGAAACGTTAAAAGAAATTGAAGAAAAAGAAATAAACATCTTAATGGGTATTGGAGAGCGTTGCTTCATTAAAAATGCGATTCTCGATAAAAACTGCCGAATTGGTGATGACGTCACCATCAATGGTGGTAACCATTTACAAGACACTGAAACAGACACCTATGCCGTTAAAGAAGGTATTGTAGTAATTAAAAACGGAGCAACCATTCCTCACGGATTTGTAATTTAATATATGGCGCAAGTAAAAGTTTATAGTCTATTTACAGACTTCGATATCAACCTTTTTAAAGCAGGTAAACACTATAGGCTTTTTGAAAAATTTGGATCTCATATGGTAACCGTTGATGGTATTGATGGGACGTATTTCGCTGTTTGGGCGCCTAGCGCCAAACAAGTTTCTGTTATTGGCGACTTTAATTTTTGGACCGAAGGCGAACATCAATTAAATGTTCGTTGGGATGCTAGCGGTGTTTGGGAAGGATTTATTCCTCTTGTTGGTAAAGGCAACCTCTATAAATATAAAATTGAAAGCCATAATAATGGCATAAAAACTGAAAAAGCTGATCCTTATGCCAGGCGTAGTGAGCATCCTCCGAAAACAGCTTCTGTGGTTTGGGAAGACTCGTATAAATGGAAGGATAGCGATTGGATGAAGAAACGCAAAAAACACAATGCGTTGGATGCGCCCTATTCTGTGTATGAAGTGCATTTAGGCTCTTGGAAGAAACATGTTGAAGAAGATCGTTTTTTGTCTTATTACGAGCTAGCCGATGATTTGGTTACCTATGTAAAAGACATGAATTTTACCCATGTGGAACTGATGCCCATCATGGAGTTTCCTTATGACCCGTCATGGGGTTATCAAGTAACGGGCTATTTCGCCCCTTCATCACGGTTTGGTTATCCAGAGGAATTCAAATATTTAGTTGATAAACTACATCAAAATGATATTGGTATTATTTTAGATTGGGTGCCGTCCCATTTTCCAGAAGATGCTCATGGTTTAGGCTTTTTTGATGGCTCTTGCTTATATGAGCATCCCGATAAAAGAAAAGGGTATCACCAAGATTGGAAAAGTTTAATCTTTAATTATGGTCGAAACGAAGTAAAATCATTTTTGATTAGTAATGCTATTTTTTGGTTGGAGCAGTACCACACCGATGCATTACGTGTTGATGCTGTTGCTTCTATGCTATTTCTAGATTATTCTCGTGAAGAAGGCGAATGGGAACCGAATATTTTTGGAGGTCGGGAAAATTTAGATGCTATTGCATTCCTTAAGGAATTAAACGAAGAAGTCTATAAATCCTTCCCAGATGTACAAACCATTGCCGAGGAATCTACCGCATTCACGGGCGTTTCCAAGCCCGTCTTTTTAGGCGGATTGGGTTTCGGAATGAAATGGATGATGGGCTGGATGCACGATACGCTTGATTATTTTTCAAAAGACCCGATTTATAGACAATACCATCAAAACGATATTACCTTCAGTTTAGCTTATGCTTTTACCGAAAATTTCATGCTTCCGTTATCGCATGACGAAGTAGTATATGGTAAAAATTCCATTTTGGGAAGAATGCCGGGTGATGAATGGCAACGTTTTGCCAATCTACGTTTGCTTTATGGCTATATGTTTACCCATCCCGGAACAAAGTTGTTGTTTATGGGTAGCGAATTCGGTCAATACAATGAATGGGATTTTCAAGGAAGTTTAGACTGGAATTTATTGGATTTTATTCCACATCAAAAATTACAAGCTTATTTTAAAGCTTTAAATGCTTTTTATAAAACGCATCCTGGATTATTTGAAAAACAATTTGAACACGGTGGTTTTGAATGGATTAGTTATGACGATCATCAAAACTGTGTGATTAGTTACATCCGTAAAGGAAAGGATTCTAAAAATGACATCGTTGTGTCTTGCAACTTAACGCCCGCTGTTCATGAAAATTATAAAATAGGCATTCCTTCAACTGGTAAATTAGTTGAAGTTTTTAATAGTGATGCTGTGGAATTTGGTGGCAGTGGTATTTCAAATAAAAAAGCCATTACCATTAAAAAAGAGTCGTGGAATGGCAAAAATAATTCAGCCAACATAACCTTGCCTCCTTTAAGCATGGTGGCTTTCAGTATTAAAGCGTAAAACAGTTGAGATTTATACAATTATACCGCTCATAATTTGTGGCTTACATAAATTATAAGCGGTATTTTTAATAAATATTGACCATTAAAGCCTATTAAATTTATTATTTTCGATAATTAATTAATACATTTTAATATGATATTAAACACCGAATTAGAATATAAAGGGAACTTATTCCCCACCAAAATAATATCTTACGTAAAAAATCGAGACACTTTAATCTTTACTTCTGAAAATGGCGTCGCATTACAAGTAACCGTAGTTAGAGATAGTGTATTAAGATTTCGGTTTACCACAACATCCGTTTTTGAAAAAGATTTCTCGTACGCCATTACAAAATATGCTAGCAGAGGCTATAATTTTCTTGAAGTTACAGAAGATGATTCTTTTTATATCATCACCACCTCAAAACTCATCTGTAACATTTCTAAAACCGATTTAAGAAGCTTTATTTATGATGTGAAAGATAAAACGCTTTTGTGTGAAGACGAATTAGGCTTCCATTGGGAAGAAAGCTATCACTACGGCGGGAATATTGTTAAAATGTCTAAAACAGCTCAAGAAGGTGAAAGTTATTATGGTTTGGGCGATAAACCTTCAGATAATAATCTTAAAGGGAAACGTTTTGAAAACTGGGTTACGGATTCTTATGCCTTTGGGAAAAATACCGACCCGATTTATAAAGCCATTCCTTTTTATACGGCTTTGCACCACGACAAATCGTATGGAATCTTTTTTGACAATACGTTCAAATCCCAATTCGACTTTTGTCAAGAAAGGCGAAATATTACCAGTTTTTGGGCACATGGGGGCGAAATGAATTATTATTTCATTTATGGCCCGGCTATGTCCGACGTCGTTGCGAATTATACCGATTTAACTGGTAAACCACATGAAATGCCAGCACTTTGGACCTTAGGCTACCATCAATGTAAATGGAGTTATTATCCTGAATCCAAAGTCAAGGAAATCACTGATATGTTTAGGATTTTGCAAATTCCTTGCGATGCCATTTATCTAGACATTGATTATATGGAAGGTTTTAGATGTTTCACATGGAATAAAGAATACTTTCCCGACCCTAAAAGAATGGTATCGGAATTAGCCGAACAAGGTTTTAAAACCATTGTTATCATTGACCCTGGGATTAAAATAGATAAAGATTATTCTGTTTTTAAAGAAGGTTTAGAAAAAGATTATTTCTGTAAACGTGCTGATGGTCCTTACATGAAAGGTAAAGTATGGCCGGGCGAATGCTATTTCCCCGATTTTACAAACCCTGAAGTGCGCGAATGGTGGTCTGATTTGTTTAAAGAACTCGTTGAAGATATAGGAGTAAAAGGCGTTTGGAACGACATGAACGAACCGGCGGTTATGGATGTTCCGGGGAAATCGTTTCCAGATGATGTGAGACATGATTATGAAGGCAACCATTGCAGCCATAGAAAAGCTCATAACATTTATGGTATGCAAATGGCGCGTGCCACCTACCAAGGTCTTAAAAAATTCTCCTATCCAAAAAGGCCGTTTGTAATAACTAGAGCCGCTTATTCTGGAACACAGCGTTACACCTCAACATGGACTGGCGATAATGTGGCCAGTTGGGAGCACCTTACCATTGCCAATATTCAAGCACAACGCATGGCAATGTCTGGATTTTCATTTGTGGGATCTGATATTGGCGGTTTTGCAGAACAACCCAATGGCGAATTGTATGCACGATGGATACAATTGGGCATTTTCCATCCGTTTTGCAGAACGCATTCTTCTGGAGATCATGGTGATCAAGAGCCTTGGGCTTTTGGCAAAAACATTACCGATATTGTTAGAAAATTCATCGAATTAAGATACCAGTTACTTCCTTATTTATATACCGCTTTCTGGAAATATGCCAGCGAAGGCATTCCTATTTTAAAATCATTAGTGTTATTTGACCAATATGACCGTCATACACATCATAGAAATGATGAGTTTATTTTTGGCGAAAAAATACTGGTTTGTCCTGTAAACGCACCTAACTCAAGAGGAAGGCGTATGTATTTTCCGAAAGGAAATTGGTATAATATATGGACCGATGAATTGCTTGAAGGTGGTCAAGAACTTTGGGTGGATGCCGATTTAGATAGCATGCCCATTTTTATTAAAGAAGGTTCTATGATTCCGAAATATCCTGTACAACAATATGTAGGTGAAAAAGTGATAGACGAATTAAAATTTGATGTGTATTATAAACCTGGTAAAGAATCGTCGCAATTATTTGATGATGCCCACGATGGCTATGATTACATAAAAGGCCGATACAGTTTTAGGGAATTTAATTTAATTGGTAAAGAAAAGGAACTCATTATCCAACAACATAAATCTGGAAAATATGATGCACCATACCAAACCTTTAAATTAGAGTTTCACGGTTTGCCGTTTAAAGTTTCAAAAGTTAAAATCGATAAAGAAGGATTTTTATGTGAGGAAATGGTTGTTGATGGAGAAACTACCATCATCGTTGATAAAAACTTTAGGGAAATAGTTATAACCAGTTTGTAGGACGCGCTATGTTCTTAAATTATAAAGGCATCCTCTCGGATGCCTTTTCTATTTCTAGATAAACATCCTATTCCTCATCCTTCTTAAAAATATTCTCAATGCCCTTACCTATTTTCTGCATGGCTTCTATGCCTTTGCTTAAAGGTTCGGGGGAAATATCATCATAGCGTTCGCTGCCATAATTATGATTGAATTGCTGTGGATAAATAACCAAACGGCTATTAGATGGAAAATACTTTTCGAGTTTGGTCGGTATATTTTCCAATGCGCCCATATAAGACGTCGCGCCTTTACGTGCGGATGCTAGCACGAATAAATCGTCTTGGTGTATGTTTTTTGTCAATACAAGAATATCTTCCCAATCCACAAATGAATGGGTGGTGATAGCTGCCGTTAGTTTTGCATTCTTAAAATGTTTTTCAACAGCTTTTTTTGTCGGCTCATTGCTATATAACTGCATAGGAATACTCAGTTCTTGGGCGAGTTTTGCCATTTTGGTCAACCAAAGTTCAAAACCATTTTCATGTTCAGATAAAGGTGGTGCAGCAATTACAATTCTTTTATGTAATACCAACGGTTTTTCAAGATGACAAATAAACGTGGTTTTATCCGTATTACTTAAAATACTGTCCACTTTTTCCCCTATCAATTTATTGAACAACCCTACGCGTCTTGGCCAACCTAAAATAATAATATCTGCCATGATTTCCCTTGAAATACGCGCTATGCCGCTGGCTGTATTATGATCTATGGTGGTAATCACATTCACATTTGTTTCTGAAGCAGAAGCCTGTCTTACATATTCTTCCAGCTTATTTCTTGCTTTTAGAATATTAATTTCGGCCTCATTATTATTAGAAACTACCGAGAGAATGGATACGGGATTGGGTGATTTCTTCTCTTTAATGAATATTGAAAATTCAAGCAGCTTTTCAATATTCTCTACATTTGCTATGGGCAATAAAATATGTTCGCTTTGAGCGCCATTACCGTTTATAAGACTTGTGGAGTCTTCTTCCGTTTCAATAACGATTTTTTTACCCGCCTTTTCCGTAGCAAAAGACGCAATAATACAGGTAATTAAAATAAGTATGATAGTGCCATTCAAGATATTTTCATCAAGAATTTCAGCTTTATAACCCACTAAAATCACGGCTAAGGTTGCCGCCGCATGCGCACTACTGAGTCCGAAAATAAGTTGTCGCTGTGCCTTGGTATATTTAAAAACAAGTTGGGTAAACCATGCCGCAATCCATTTTCCAAATAACGCCACAACCGAAAGTGTTCCTGCTACAATAAGCGCCGTAGGGCCACTAAGAATAACACTAACATCTACCAACATCCCTACGCTTATAAGGAAAAAAGGGATGAATAATGAATTGCCAATGAATTCTATCCGGTTCATTAAAGCCGATGAATGTGGTATGAGTTTGTTTAAGGCCAATCCCGCAACGAAGGCTCCAATAATCGGCTCTACACCTGCTACTTCCGCTAAAAATGCCGCAAAAAACACCACAGAAAGCACAAAAATATAATGCGAATGTTTCTCGCTTTCCAATTTTCTAAAAAACCATTTAGCTATTCTTGGAATGATTAAAAACATAATAGCCGAAAATATCGCAAGGGAAATACCCAAACGAATCCAAAATTCCTGATTTAAATTTCCTTGGCTATTTCCCATAATAACCGCCAAAATAATAAGCACGGCAGTATCGGTTAAAATAGTACCGCCAACAGTTATGGCTACGGCTTGATTCTTGGAAATTCCCAACTTACTTACAATGGGATAAGCCACAAGCGTATGTGTCGCAAACATACTGGCCGTTAAAAAACTGGCATTAAAATCGTATTGAAGAAAATAATAACATACAGGAAAACCTATTGTTAATGGAAAAATAAATGTGAAAAACCCGAATAAAAGACTTTTGTTTCTATTCGATTTAAAGTCATTCATATCCAATTCCAATCCCGCTATAAACATGATGTAAAGCAGACCTATAGTTGAAAATAAGTCGATTGCCGAGTTCTTCTCTAGGATATTAAAACCATAAGGGCCAATAACAACACCCGCGATAATTAATCCAATAATGCCTGGTATATTTAATTTTCTTAATAGTATAGGGGACAACAGAATGATGAATAGAATCAACGAAAATACCAATACAGGGTTTCCTAGTGGCAATTCAAATTCAAGCATTAAGTGTTTAAAAAAATCCGTCATCTTTATCAGTATATTTTTGGTTTGAATTTATTTAGAGAGAGGTGTAATCAACCGCTTTTTCTTCATTTCGGTTTAACAAAAAATCGAAATAGACAAATAACAAAGTCATTACGATTAATAGCACAGTTCACTCCATCATAAATTAAATCTGCTGTTAAATTACTAATTTTATTCGACTTAAAATGTGTGTGGCTATATAGGCTGGGACTTTTTCGTAATTATAAGTTACTCTGCCAAATTAATGGGAAGGCTTCAGTTTTATCGATTTAATTTAAACTTTCATTAAAATCTAAAAAGGAAAGAAATAAAATAATATCAAAGTCTTGGTAATTCAGATAATCCATTTTAAAGGTTTGCTTACCCATAAAAAATTAAAACATAGGCCAAAAAATAGGCACAAAAATCATAAGTAGTATAAATAGAATCAATGTAAGAGGCAATCCTACTTTAAGAAAATCACTAAACTTATATTTTCCGGGACCAAATACCAGAATACAGGAAGGTTCAAACGGGGCAATTAATGAAATGGATGCGCCCAACATAATGGCAATGGCAAATGTACGCGGATTGGCATCCATCATAAGCGCCGTTTCCATGGCAACAGGTAATATTACCAAAGCCGCTGCCGCATTACTCATAGGTTGTGTAAGGATTATTGCTAAAATAACAAAGCCGCCAAGCACATACATGGGTCCAAAATCTCCTAAAAGATTTAAAGTAATTTCAGCTAAAAATTTTGAAGCTCCAGAGTTTTCCATGGCGGTGCCAAACGCTGTCATGCCTCCAATAAGGATAAGAAGTTTCCAATTGATGACTTGGTAAACACGGTCTACATTTACGGCGCCAGAAATGACGGTAAGCAAGGCTGCCGTCATAAAACAAATGGACAATGGCGCCCAACCTAGACTTCCTGCCAATACCGCCAACAAAAATATGGAAGCAGAAAATATGCCTTTCTTTTCTTTGAACAGATTCACTCTAAAGTCGCCCAAAACAGAAAAATCTGTTGAATTTCTATTAGCATCTATATCTTCTTGAGTGCCTTGTACTAAAAGTGTGTCTCCGACCCTTAAATGAAGCCCGCCAATTTTTTGCGATACAGCTCCTTTAAAGCGTTGCACTGCCAACACCACTAAATCATAATTCTGACGAAAACGAGATTCTTTTAATGTTCGATTTATTAAACCAGAACCGGGCATAATTAATAGCTCGGCAAGCTGAATTTTTTTACTCATAATTTCTTTATTGCCAATGGTATCTGCCAAAACATCAAGCTCTGGAGATTCCTTTATTTTGATGAGATCTGCAACACTACATTCCACTATAAGAATGTCGTTGCCCTCAATGCGTGTTACGGAATTTGGAATAAAATCTTCATTATTTCTAATAATTTTCAAGATGCGTACATCTTGTTTGGCAAGATCGGAATGGAAAGCAATTTGTCCGATTAATTTTGATTTTTCAGAAACCACAATTTCTGATAAATATTGGGCAATATCGTAGCGTTCGTTATATCCAGTCTCCTTATGATCTGGCAATAGTTTATTATAAAAAATAAGAATGAACACAATTCCGGTGAACAAAAAGATGAGACCAATTCCCAAAATTTCAAAAAAATGAAGTGGCTCTAATCCTGCTTGAGCAATGTACCCACTAACCGCAACGTTTGTTGACGTTCCAATAAGCGTGCAAGTACCTCCAAGAATGGAGGCAAATGCAACGGGAATCAACACTTTTGACGGACTCATATTGAGTTTGCGGCACATTCCAATAACGGGACCAGTTACTAATGCTGTAACCGTTGTGTTGTTCATAAACCCAGAAAGAACGCCTGTGATAAACATCGTATAACCGACAAAAAGCGTTTTACTTTTTACGGTTTTTATCATTTTAGACCCCACTTTATCCAATAATCCCGTTTCTGAAAGGGCTCCCGAAATAATAAATATAGATGCCAAAATGATGATAAAATCACTGCTAAATCCTTCAAAAGCTTCTTGAGGCGTGATGATTCCAGAGAAAGCTAAAACGATTAAAAGTCCAATGGTAATAACATCAACAGAAATTTTATCAGTTGCAAAAAGGACAATAACAACAATTAACAAACCAATAACAAAGGCTATTTCCATACAGAATTTTATTAGGGCTATTACATCTGGCTGATAGTAAGCACTTTTCAATATTAAATTGATTATTAAAAGTGTAGATTAAAGCTAAATAGTAATTTTTAAAACCAATTTAGTTCTTTTTATTTTACAATTTGAAAATAAAATTGCCTCAATTAATTATTTACAAGACAACTTGTTCTGAATAGAATTATTTGAAGAATTATTTGTCGCCTTGTTTGGCTTCAAACGTATAGTTTAATTTGTTTAAACTTTTCTTTAAAAGCAGGAATCTGTAAACTCCAATAATTAAAAAAATAACACTTAATAAAAGTGATAATAATCCTAAATATTTAATATTAGAAAAACCTTCCAGCTTTAAAAATGCAATCCCTCCCAAAATGAGATATAGGGATGACCGGATGTATGACATCAAAGTGCGCTCGTTGGCCAAACGGGTGCGCTCAATGGCCAAATAATCCCTTAAAATAATTTGTTCATCAGGTTGGAAATCCCTGCCAAATTGCAAGAGTTTCATTTTTTTGATTCTCAATGGTGCATCAATAATACGTTTTAATGACATCTCAAAAAATTATTTTTATAAAGCTAATCGAATTTTTGAATGTTTCAAAAGAATGTTTTACTTAAATATACGATGAAAATGTTAAAAATATCTAATAAATAAGACGATTTCACAACTAATCATTACCGTTTTTAGTATTTTGCAAACTATTTTATTTTAAGCACATACATGCGGTTATATCCCATAAATTCTGGAAATTTTAAGTTAGATGGTGGCGCTATGTTTGGTGTGGTTCCAAAATCCATTTGGCAACAAACCAATCCAGCGGATACTAACAATATGATTGATCTTACCGCTAGATGTTTGCTTATTGAAGATGATGATAAGCTTATCTTGATTGACACCGGCATGGGTAATAAACAATCCGATAAGTTTTTTGGTTATTATTATTTATGGGGAAATGATTCTTTGGATAGTTCCCTAAAAGAGCACGGTTTTCATCGGGATGATATTACCGATGTGTTTTTAACCCATCTCCATTTCGACCATTGTGGTGGTGCTATTCAATGGAACGACAACCGCACGGGTTATAAATCCGCTTTCAAAAACGCCCATTTTTGGAGCAATAAAAATCATTGGGAGTGGGCAACCCAGGCCAATAAAAGGGAAAAAGCATCGTTTTTAGAAGAAAATATTTTACCTATGGAAGCGAGCGGACAATTAAAATTTATATCACTTCCTAAAGACGATTTACTCAATAAATCTGAATTGGGCTTCGATGTTTTTTTTGCCAATGGGCATACCGAAAAACAAATGATTCCCATCATTCAATACAAAGAAAAAACCATTGCTTTTATGGCTGATTTATTGCCAACCGTTGGACATTTACCTTTGCCGTTTATTATGGGTTATGATACACGTCCGTTACTAACCTTAACCGAGAAAGAAAAATTTCTTAATATCGCAGCAGATAATAATTATTATCTATTTTTAGAACATGATGCTAACAACGAAATAATAACTGTAAAACACACCGATAAGGGCGTTAGACTAGATGAGGTATTGACTGCCCAAGACGTTTTCAGTTAACAAAAAATAGACTAATTCAAATACATAAAAATGAACAAATTTAAATCATTAGTAGTAGCGGCTTTTGCGGCCGTATTTATTTATGGCTGCGGAAGTACTGCCCCCATTTTATCAACACCTATCGATAATATTGATTCTTCGCCCATTAAGGTTTCAGAATTAACAGAACAAGAAAAACACACTTGGGGCCATCTTGATTTGGTAAAAGATACCATCCCGGGCATGAGTGTTGATAAAGCTTATCAAGAAATTATTAAAAATACCAAAGGTGAAACGGTTATTGTTGCTGTTATAGACACGGGCATTGATACAAAACACGAAGATTTGGATGGTGTGATGTGGACCAACACCAAAGAGATTCCGAAAAATGGCATTGACGATGATAAAAATGGCTATGTTGATGATATCCATGGTTGGAATTTTCTAGGTGATGGCTATAATGAACAATTGGAATTTGTTCGCATTCTGGCAAGTAAAGACACCAACAATCCTGATTATGCAAAAGCTAAAGCTGAATATGATGCAGAGTATGAAAAATACACCGGTCTTAAAACCAATTACGAACAGTTTTTACAACAACTAGAGGTTGCCGATGGCCTTGTTTCAGCGCATTTAAACAAAAAAGAATATACAGAAGAAGATATAAATGCCATAACAACCCAAGATGAAAAACTGCAACAAGCTGTCGCACTTATTAAATATGTGTATAGCTTGGATATGGAAAGTGTCTCTGAATTTAGGAAAGAACTAACCCAAGGTATTGAGCAATTTAATGACCGCTTGAACTACAACTTAAATCTAACTTTTAAAGGCCGTGTTAATGGTGACAATCCAGATGATATGTCCACTAAATTTTATGGCAATGGCAATGTCAATCCAAGTAAAAAAGACGAAAGCCACGGCACGCACGTTGCTGGTATCATTGCTGCAGAACGTAACAATGGCAAAGGCGCTAATGGTGTTGCCAATAATGTAAAAATCATGTCTATTCGCGCCGTTCCAAATGGTGATGAATATGATAAAGACATCGCTTTAGCCATTCGCTATGCTGTTGATAATGGAGCGAAGGTTATTAACGGTAGTTTCGGAAAATATTATTCTCCACACAGTGACTGGGTGAGAGAAGCCATCGCTTATGCCGGAAAAAATGATGTTTTGGTTGTAAAAGCTGCAGGAAATGAAGGCGAGGATTTAGATAAAAAAGCGGTTTACCCTAACGACCAAGTTAATAATGGTCCAGAAGTATCTGAAACGTTTATTACTGTGGGCGCTTTAGAACCATCTTACGGCACCAATATGGTGGCAAATTTTTCCAACTACGGAAAAATAAATGCTGATGTATTTGCTCCAGGGGCAAAAATATACTCAACCACTCCAGAAAGTGAGTACGATACCAAAGGCGGTACATCTATGGCTGCGCCTGCTGTTGCTGGTGTTGCGGCGTTAATCCGTTCGTATTATCCAAAATTATCAGCTGCTCAAGTTAAAAAAATCCTTATGGATTCTGGTTTGCCAATAAAAGCTAAAGTGGTAGTTGCAGGTGATAACGAGAACGTAAAGCCTTTTGGAGACTTATCAAAATCCGGGAAAATGGTGAATGCTTATAATGCATTGATTATGGCCTCAAAACTATAAAAAAACGGTTTTTAATGAAGAGACTATTTTTATACACTTTAGGCTTAACCGTTTTATTTATTTCATATAAGGGTTTTTCACAAACCTCAACAATTGCTACAGCAACACCCCATTATTGGCAGCAGCATGTAGATTATAAAATGGATATTGATATGGATGTAAACACCTATCAATACAAAGGAAAACAACAATTAATTTATACCAATAACTCACCCGATGTGCTCCATCGGGTGTTTTACCATGTATACTTTAATGCCTTTCAGCCCGATAGCGAAATGGATGTGCGTTCCAAAACCATTCCAGATCCAGACCGCAGGGTGGGCGACCGCATTAGCAAGTTACAACCCAACGAGATTGGCTATATTAAAGTCAATTCCCTAAAGCAAAACGACACAGATGTTACGCATAAAACCGTTGGTACCATATTGGAAGTTACATTGGCTAAACCCATACAGCCTGGAGAACGCGTGACGTTCGATATGCTTTTTGATGCCCAAATCCCGGTACAAATCCGTCGTTCAGGTAGAAAAAATTCAGAAGGTGTTGCCTTATCCATGGCACAATGGTATCCAAAATTAGCAGAATATGATGTAGATGGTTGGCACACCGATCCGTATATTGCTCGCGAATTCTACGGTGTTTGGGGCGATTTTGATGTGAAAATAACCATCGATAAAAATTATACCATTGGTGGCACTGGGTATTTACAAAACCCGAACGAGATAGGTCATGGTTACGAAACTGGCACACTAAACCTGCCAAAAACCAATAAACTCACATGGCATTTTAAAGCGCCCAATGTTCACGATTTTACTTGGGCAGCCGACCCAAAATATACGCACGATACCATGCAAGTTCCAGATGGTCCTTTACTGCATTTCTTCTACAAAAGCACGATGCCAAAAGAAAAACTGGAAAACTGGAAAAACCTACAACCTATGGCGGTGCAGTTAATGCAGTTTTTTAGTACCCATATTGGCAAGTATCCTTACGAGCAATATTCCATTATTCAAGGGGGCGATGGCGGTATGGAATATGCCATGTGTACCCTTATTTTAGGTGAAGGCAAATTAGAAGGGATTTTTGGCACTACCTCGCACGAAATGGCACATACGTGGTTTCAATTTTTATTGGCAACCAACGAGAGTAAAGATTATTGGATGGACGAAGGGTTTGCCCAATATTTTGGTGAAATGGCAGAAGCTAACATTCTAAATAAAGATTTTAATACCGTTTTAGAAGGTGTTTATAACGTGTATGCGTCTTTAGCGCTCTCTGGAAAAGAACAACCGCTTACCACCCATGCAGACCGGTTTAATTTTAATCAAGCCTACAGTATTTCGGCATATTATAAAGGCTTTATATTTTTATCGCAGTTAGGGTATGTGATGGGCGAAGATGCTTTAAAAGAAACCATTAAAACCTATTTTAACACTTGGGCTTTTAAACACCCAAACCCCAACAATTTTATTCGTGTGGCAGAAAAAGTGTCTGGATTGGAATTGGATTGGTATTTAACCGATTTTGCCCAAACCACCAACACCATTGATTATGGCGTAAAAGCCATAACGGGAAACACCGTAACCTTGGAACGTGTGGGTTTAATGCCCATACCTATAGATGTTACCGTAACTTATATGGACGGCACCTCCGAAGATTTTTACATCCCATTACGTATGATGCGTGGTGAAAAACCAACCACCGCGACCAAAAAACCAGACTGGGCTTGGGCCTACCCAACCTATACTTTTGAAACCAATAAAGCGGTTAAAAGCGTAACCATAGACCCCAAAAACCTGATGGCGGATATTAATAAAGAGAATAATAAAAAATAACCCGCGATGTCACTTCGTCCCGATAGCTATCGGGATTCCAAGTATGAGAAAAGTGTATCGAGAAGCAAAATCTTAAAACCTCTCTACAAAAAATAGAGAGGTTTTTTTATTCAATTTTGTTGAAATGTTTTTTGTAAGTAAAACTAGCTAGCTTCATTTATAACAAAAAACATTTTATATTTAGCAGTAATTCTGAGAACTCCAAATAAACTTTAGAAAAATAAAAATTATGATAGCAAAACCATTTTTAAAATGGGCTGGTGGTAAAACACAGTTAATAAATGATATTGAAAAAGCTTTACCAAGAGAGTTTATAACTGAAAATTATACTTATCTGGAACCGTTTGTGGGAAGTGGAGCAATTTTATTTTGGATTTTGAATAATTTCAAAAATGTTGAAACCGCTGTTATTAATGATATAAATGCTGATTTAATAAATACGTATAAAGTCATTTCGTCTAAACCGAAAGAGCTCATTTCTGTTTTATCACAATTTCAATCTGAGTATCACTTTTTTGAAAATAAAGAGGATGAAAAGAAAGCGTATTATTATGAAAAACGCGATTTATATAATACACGATTAACAGATAAAGTTACCCAAGCTGCTTTATTTGTTTTCTTAAATAGAACTTGTTTTAATGGTTTGTACAGAGTAAACAAAAACAATGGTTTCAATGTACCAATGGGTAGCTACAAAAAACCTACTATTTGTGATGCTGAAAATATTTATGCGGTTAGCGAAGTTTTGAAACGAGTAAAAATATTAAATGGCGATTATCAAGAAACATTATTATATGCTGAAAAACCTGCGTTGTTTTATTTTGATCCGCCTTACAAACCTTTAAGTAAAACGTCAAGTTTTAATACCTATTCAAAAGATGAGTTTGATGATTTAGAGCAAATTCGCTTAAGAGATTTTTGCGCCAGATTAGATGCTTTAGATCATAAATGGATATTGAGTAATTCTGATGTAAAAGGAAAAGACATAAACGATACTTTTTTTGACGATATTTATAACGATTTCAATATAAACCGTGTTTTTGCAAGAAGAACTATTAATGCAAATCCTGAAAAAAGAGGTACACTAACAGAATTATTAATTACCAATTACCAATATGAACAAGCTTTGTCAATTGCTTAAAATAGAAAACGAAGATTTACTTTTTCAACAAATTACTTCTACATTTAAAGATAAAGGTATTACTCTTTGGAACTATTTTGTCAATTGGGAGAAAGTCCATAAAAACATAAAGCCAATAGAAAAAGAACTGAATCTTTTAAATGTTCTAATTGGTAAAGAAAATATTGAAGAAGAAGTTTGCGAGTTGATTAAAGAATACCCACAGGTCATTAAAGCTTTTCCGTTTTTAATTGCTTTTAGAAATAGTTCGGTTTCTATGTTAATAGATGAAACCAATTTTATTTACAAAGATTATAGTTTTAAACACCGTACAATGACAGATGAAGATTGTAAGGACTTAACTCTTTTTTTCATGCAATCGGGTTTAGGGGATTTAATGAAAGACAAACATGTAAAAAACTTAGTGGATTATGTTACTGGCGTTGAAGTTGGTTTGGATAGCAACGGAAGAAAAAATCGTGGTGGCACATTAATGGAAGCCATTGTAGAGAAATTTGTTTCACAAGCTTGTACCGAATTAGGTTTAGATTACATGGCACAAGCTAATGCAAAAAAGATAAAAACACAATGGAATATAGATATTGCCGTTGATAAATCTTCCCGTAATATAGATTTTGCTATAAACAAAAACGGCAAACTTTATTTCATAGAATGTAATTTTTATGGCGGAGGCGGTTCAAAACTAAAATCTACAGCTACCGAATATGTAAACATGAACGCATATTGGAATGCTCAAAACATTACCTTCATTTGGGTAACTGATGGCGCAGGTTGGAAATCTACTTTAAAACCATTAAGGGAGTATTTTGATAAAGCTGATTATCTGTTGAATTTAGAAATGTTAAAAAATAATATAATATCCAAAATTTTATAAATGGGTGAAATTTTAAAGATTGCTGTAATCAGTGATTTACATTGCACACAAAGAGATATTCCTAGAGGTAAATTTACTAATTTACATACAACTATGCCAAGCAAACCAAGCAACAGGAATCCCATTGAAGCATTTAGAAAGTTATTGGAAAACGAAACTATTGAAGCCGACATACTACTTTGCCCTGGAGATATTACCGACCAGATCAATGAACAAGGTTTTCATACAGGGTGGAGTTATCTGGAGGAAATGGGTAAATATTTAAAAGTAAAAAATATTTATGCCACTTTAGGAAATCACGATGTTGCATCACGATTAGAAAAACCAAACGAGGCATTTAAAATAGCTCAAAGTTTAAAGTATAATTTTCCACTACCAGAATCAGAACAGCAAATTAAATTTTGGGGAGAGAATTTTACTTTAATCGAAACTGATGAATTTAGACTATTAATATACAATACTGTCCATGATCATTATAATTCAGAGACAAGCAAAAAAATAAATATTGATTTAGCAACTATAGAAAAAATTGATGATCTATTAAAAAAAACCAAGCCTGAAAAATTTGGAATTGCAATGACTCACCATCATCCCATAAATCACTGTAATTCAAATTTATCTGATTCAGATTTTATAGACAAGGGGGATAATTTATTAAAAGTTTTAAATAGACATTCTTTTAAGTTGTTTATTCATGGACACAAGCATGAACCAATGTTGAGAGTTAGTAATGGTATCCCAATTCTGTCTTCTGGTAGTTTTTCGTGTCTAGAAAATCTTAAAGAAACAGAATCTGAAAATTTATTTCATATCATTGAAATTCATGAAAAAAAAGGAATAATAAAGAGCTGGGAATACGGACCTGTTAATGGTTGGCATCAGAAACAAAGTAATACAAGTTTTCCTAATTTAACCGGTTTTGGGTTTTTTGGGACTGTGGAAAAATTAGCATCAGAAATTAATTCATGGTTAAGTAAAAAAGCTAGTAGCAGTGGTAATTTAAAAATGTTATGTAAAGATATTCCAGATATTTACCATATTAATCCTGAAGAACAAAAAAAACTTGAAAAAATATTAAAAACTGAATACTCAATAGAAATAACACCAGGCATATTTTTTGGGGATAGAGCAACCATAAATACAATATATGAATAATGGATACTAATTTATATCACTCATTTAATGCTAGAAATTTGTCGTTATTTGAAGTTGCCAATTCTTTTATTATCAATTCTCAATATAGAGATTTAATTTCTTTAAATCACTCTTTACTTTTGGGTCCCAGAGGTTGCGGTAAGACAACATTATTAAAAATGTTAACTCCTCAGGCAATTAATTTATGGAATGAGAACTTAAATAATGAAAAAATCATTTTGCCATTTTATGGTGTTTACATTCCAACAGATAATCAATGGAAAAAGCAGTTTAACCAACTAGAAAAAACTTTGTCATTTTCTCCAGATTTTACAATGTTGATTTCTAAGGTCATTGTAAATACAAATATCATAAAATCCATTGTTAGTACATTTTACCAGTTACTTGAAAATAGCGAAAGAGAAGATGATTTCTATTTTAAATACAAAAAAGAGCTTTGTATTGATTTAATCGAAATTTTTAAACTGGATAAACCAATATCTCCTGATCTTTTAGCCATCGAATTATCTCTAAGAAATAGAATTTCAAATGTCAATGAATTAATAAATAAGACTTTAATTACCAAAACCATTAATTTTGGTGAATTACCAGACTATTTTTATTCTGAATTTTTTGATATTAGCAGTAATGCTTTTCATTCTTTCAAAAGACATTTTTCTAAGGATCTTTTTTTTAAACAATCTAATTTTAGATGGGCGCTTTGCTTTGATGAATTAGAATTGGCGCCCGAATGGCTTCAAGAAAGCTTAATTAATCAACTAAGAAGCAGAAACGACCAAACGATCCTTTTTAAATTAACTTCAACACCAATAGTGCAAATTGAAAAAAATCTTGATGAAAATACTACTAATTTGGAAGCTAGCACCTTGAATGATTATGGAGTGATTAGAGCTTGGACATATGATCAAAGTGGATTTGCTAAATGGAATGAATTTGCGGATAAATTTGCATTTGAAAGAATAAAAAATTTTTTTGATAAAAGCCAAATTGATACAGAGAAATTATTTGGCAAATATGATATTGATAAGGTAATAAAAAGTGATAAATCTTTAAATTTTAATGATCTAATTGACTTTGAGGACAATCAATGGGATGCAAAATATAGAAAAGGCACTTTAATGTGGAACTTAATTAAACATCTAGCTATACATGATAAATCTTTTAGAGGTTATTTAAGTTTAAATAATATTTCTTATCATAACCCTATACCAAGGGACGAAAATCAAATGGGGAAGATTTTTCGAAAAATGAAACCAATTATTATTTATAGAAGTCAATTTATAAGAAATAATAAAAAAAGAGGAAGAAAAAATGTCCCCTTTTATTTTGGTGTAAACAATATTTATGAAGTTTGTGACGGTAACCCAAGGTTCTTATCTGGTTTGATTGACCAACTTTTAAAAACTACTCAGCTTAAAAATATTGAAGAGATTACACCTGAAAAACAATCAGAGGTTATTTATCGTATTTCTGAAAGATACTTAGAAATCATTTCTTCTCATCCAGACGCAAGTTATGAAAACCGCGGGAAAATCAATAATCTTGAAAAGTTAATAAAGGAAATTGGAATGTTTTTTTATGATTCTCTCATTACTAATGATTTTACAATAAATCCTATTGGTTCATTTATAGTAGATAACGGAATTGATAAAAATTTGGCTAATCTTATTAATCTTGGTGTTCGTCTTGGGGCATTTGTTTATATTGACCCCAAAGAAGCCATTTCCGAGAACGGAGTTTATGAAAAAGCATTCAGGTTATCTTATTTAATGCATCCATATTTCAAACTACCTTTACGAGAATATAATTCTAGAAATTTGAGTTATATTTTAAGAGTTATAAAGAAGTCAAATGTTTTTGATGATTTTAATTTATTTTCTGAAGAACAATGATAATTACAAATACAACGCAAATTGAATCTGAAAAATTATTGAATCTGAAATTCAATCTTTCTTTCTACGGTTGTGGTTATGAAAAAAGATCTGCTTATCTTTATAAGTTATTAAATGTCAATCTTTTGAATAATTTTGTTTTAGCTTTTGGGGCTAATCAAGATAAAAATTTTATTGAAAATTTAAATCTATTTAAGGAAAACCCAAATAATAATATAATTATTTCTGATGGTGAAAAAGATATAGATATATACAATTCTCTTAATGACTTTTTAAAAGAACAAAAATCAAAAGAAGAAATAAATATTCTTATTGATTATTCTAGTATGACAAAAATATGGATGTCTGCTTTTTTGAAATATCTAGTTTCTTTTAATTCAGAGAATATTTCCAGAGTGAATTTGTATTACAGTTACTCACATTCAAAATTTTCAATACCTACGCAAGCAAGTAAACATGGTATTTCGGTTATGCCTATGGATGGGTTTTGTAAATTATCTTTACCTGATAAACCTACTGCATTAATTATTGGCTTAGGATATGATAAAAACATGGCTACAGGTTTATCTCAATATCTTGATGCTGAAAGTTATATTTTTCATACTGATAATAGTTACTCAAATAAATATCGTACTTCTGTCTTAGATGAAAATGTTGATTTATTAAGAGAAGTCAAAGAAGAGAATATTTATGAATTTCCTATTCTTGATATTAATTATACTCAAAGTATTCTTCATTCATTATTAACAGATTTATTGCAAACGAATAGAATTGTGTTAGCTCCATGTGGCCCAAAGATTTTTACTCTTTTATGTTTAGTAGAATCCTTAATTTTAGATAATGTTGATGTTTGGAGAATTAGTTCTTCTGTCTCAACGGAGAAAATAATAGATAAACTTCCTGATGGGAAAATTTCTGTTTTGAAAATTACATTTGAAAATTAAGTAACCTTGAAGCCCTACTACAAATCCAAAGACAAAAACTTCTACTTGTTGCAAGGTGATTCTATGGATCTTATGCCAAAGTTTGATCACCAATTCGATATGATTTTTGCAGACCCACCCTATTTTCTTTCTAATAACGGTTTGTCTATTCAAAGCGGTCAAATAGTTTCGGTTAATAAAGGAACTTGGGATAAATCAGAAGGATTTGATTTTATTAATAACTTCAACCGCAATTGGTTAAAACTCGCTAGAGAAAAACTCAAAGACAACGGAACCATATGGATAAGCGGTACCTATCATAACATTTTTTCTATTGGTCAAATATTACAAGAATTAAATTTTAAAATATTGAATGTTATCAGTTGGGAGAAAAGCAATCCGCCACCAAACTTTTCGTGTCGCTACTTTACACACTCAACCGAACTAATCATCTGGGCTAGAAAAAAAGAGAAAGTACCTCATTATTACAATTACGAATTAATGAAAGAGCTCAATGGCAATAAACAAATGAAAGATGTTTGGAAACTGCCCGCCATTGCGCGTTGGGAAAAGTCTTGTGGAAAACACCCAACCCAAAAACCACTTTCAGTTTTAACAAGAATTATTTTAGCTTCAACAAAACCCAACGCATGGATTTTAGATCCTTTTACGGGAGGAAGCACAACGGGAATTGCGGCGAACCTTGTTAATAGACGTTTTTTAGGAATTGATATGGAAGCTGAATTTTTAGAAATCAGCAAAAACAGAAAACTGGAAATTGAAAACGAAAAAACAGCCGCGCTATATCGTCAAAAAATAAGAGGCTTTAACAATAAAAAACAACTCGAATTATTTGTAATTGAAGAGCCTAAAACAGAATATAGAACAGAACTACAATTGACAAAGACGAAAACCAATACATAATTTTCTATTTTTAAATAGAGCCAAAAACTCCTTCATCCTCAAACACTTTTTAATTTTTACTATCTTTCGTTTGTCATTAAATTAAATTATCCATGAAGAATATTAAAAATGCTGTAATAACTTGTTTTGCATTTATCAATCTGCTTGTATTTAGTCAATCAAATCCAGATAAAATAGAAGTGCTCATTATTGATGGTTTTAGTAACCATGATTGGAAACAAACCACGTTTGTTGTGAAATCCATTCTAGAAAAAACAGGTTTGTTTAATGTCAGTGTTTCCACCGCGCCTTCAAAACCTGACGATGCTACTTGGGACACATGGAATCCTGCCTTTGAAAACTATGCTGTGGTTATTCAAAACACCAACAATATTGATATGAAAAATACCAAATGGCCAAAAAGGGTTGAGGAGCGTCTTGAAAATTATGTGGCATCGGGTGGTGGCTTGTATGTGCTGCATTCTGCCAATAATGCGTTTCCGCATTGGGATGCCTATAATGAAATGATTGGCTTGGGCTGGCGTTCTCCTGCAGAAGGCGTGGCACTTCAAGTAGCTGATAACGGTGAGATAAAAGAAATCCCTATAGGCGAAGGCAAAGGGACGTATCACGGCCCAAGAAATGATGAAGTCATTCATATTCTTAAAAACCATCCCATTAATGATGGCTTTCCAAAAGCATGGAAAACCCCCGATATGGAACTTTATAAATATGCACGAGGCCCCGCTAAAAACCTAACCATATTATCGTATGCTACAGAAAAAGAAACAACTATTAAATGGCCTGTAGAATGGGTGGTAGCCTATGGAAAAGGCAGAGTGTATAATTCCAGCATGGGGCATTTGTGGCGTGGCGAAACGTATCCCGTTAGTTACAGATGTATAGGTTTTCAAACGACATTGATTAGAGCAACGGAATGGTTGGCTACGGGCAAAACAACCTATAAAGTACCTGAAGATTTCCCAACGGAAAGCGAAATTAAATTAGTGCCTGTAGATTAATTGAGCTCTATTCAAAACCAACATACCCATTAAACCACCTATCCGTTAAGTGGTTTTTTTATTTTAGTACCTTTGGCTACTTAAAATAAATACATTGAGATTCACGTTTAACAAAAAAGAGAAGCTTAAAAGCCAAAAACAGATTGAACTGCTGTTTGCTGAAGGCCATTCAGTTTCGGCATACCCATTGCGTTTGGTGTATTTGAAAGCCACTTTTGATGATGATATCTTAATAAAAACAGGTGTTTCGGTCAGTAAGCGTCAGTTTAAAAAAGCGGTAGATAGAAACCGAATAAAGCGCTTATTAAGAGAGGTTTATAGGTTAAACAAGCATCTATATTTTAACAAGATTACAACACCTTATGCGTTCATGATTTTGTACATTGGCAAAGAAAAACCAACATTACTCGAAGTAGAAACAAAAATGAACCAACTGTTTGAAAAATTTTTAAGCAAGGTTTCACCATAAAAATAGCCCATTATGAAGCAATTACTAAAAAAGAGATTCTTAATTCCTGTATTAGCCGTTGTTGTCTTTTTTTCAACAACTTCTTTTAAAAACGACTTTTTTGAAATCGCCAAACAAATAGAAATTTTCACGACGCTGTTTAAGGAACTCAACATGAACTATGTGGATGAAACCAATCCGGGCGATTTAATGGATAAAGCCATTAAAAGCATGTTGGCAGATTTAGATCCTTACACCAACTTCATGAACGAGCAAGATGTAGAAGCAGCTAGAATTAACAACACAGGCGATTATACAGGCATTGGGGCCAAAGTAAAAACGCTTAAAGATAGATTGGTAATTGTGGAACCTTATAAAGATTATCCGGCGGACAAAGCAGGTTTAAAAGCGGGCGATGAAATTATTAAGGTGGGTAACGCCTTGGTAGCCGATTACAAAGAAGATTCGGGCGATTTGCTTAAAGGTGCTCCAGACACATCGGTTGAGGTCACATATCTGCGTCAAGGGAAAACCTTAACAGCAACCATAAAAAGAGCTGAAGTAGAACTTAAAGCTGTACCACATTTCTCGATGGTTGATGGCAAAACGGGTTATATTGTTTTAAGTCAGTTTAACGAAAAAGCAACGTCCGAAACCAGTTATGCGCTTCGGGATTTAAAAGCGCAAGGTGCCGAACGCATCATATTGGATTTAAGAGGAAACCCAGGCGGTTTACTTAATGAAGCTGTTGATATTGTTAATTTGTTTGTCCCAAAAGGCCAATTGGTAGTTACTACAAAATCGAAAGTAGAAAAATATAACAAAACCTATCTTACACAAAAAGAGCCTATTGATATAAATATGCCTATTGTTGTTCTTATTGATGGCGGCAGTGCATCGGCTAGCGAAATTGTTGCCGGTTCATTACAAGATTTAGATAGAGCGGTTATTGTAGGATCTAGAAGTTTTGGAAAAGGCTTGGTGCAACGCCCAAAAGAATTAACCTATGGCACACAAGTTAAAATTACCATTTCTAGATATTATACACCTTCAGGAAGGTGTATTCAGGCCTTAGATTACTGGCATAAAGATGAAAACGGACAAGCGGTTCGTGTAAAACAAGAAAATTATAACGAGTTTAAAACTAAAAATGGTAGAAAAGTGTTTGATGGCGGCGGTGTTTTACCAGATGAAAATTTAAATGTTGTAAAAAATTCTACCATCACCAATGCGCTTGTGAATGATGACGTCATTTTTGATTTCGCAACCGATTATTATTACAATCATAAAATAGCTGATATCAACACTTTTAAATTGACTGCGGCAGATTTTACAAACTTTAAAAACTATTTAAAAACCAATGATTTTTCTTTTGAAAGCAATACAGAAAAAGCGCTTATGAAAGCATTTGAAGAAGCCAAAAAAGAAGGTTTAAATGATGAAATTGCTGCTGATTACAATACCTTAATTTCAAATTTAAAAACATCAAAAAATAATACCATCGACCAAAATAAAGACTATTTATTACGCTTATTGACCGAAGATATTATTAAACGCTATGTGTACAGGGAAGGTTTGTATGAGTACTATAAAATACACGATCCTGAGATAAAGAAATCCGCTGAAATTCTCGGGAATTCAACCACTTACCTAAATTATTTGAGATAGATTTATAAAAAATACTATCTTTATAAAGATATAGTACTCCCAAATAATGAATAGGCATATTTTTTTTATAATAATGTTTTTAAATGGCTTGCTTGTTTTTTCCCAAAAGGAATCAAAACAAGAGGTCTATTTTGAAACTGATAAATATGATATTCCAATTACCGAGGAAGGTCGGTTATTGCTTTTTATTTCTACACTTTCTGATATGGATATAGAATCCATATCCATTTATGGCTTTTGCGATGATGTTGGTGCAGCAGCTTACAATTTAAAACTTTCACAACAACGTGCTAATGCTATTAAAGCGGTTTTTGCTGATAATGAAATTAGTGAATCCTTGATTTCCAACGTGGATGGAAAAGGGCAAATTCTATTAAAAATAGTGGAGGAAAAGGATGTTGTAAAAATTAGGGGGCTTAACAGAAAGGTTGAAATCATCGTCAAAGAAAAAATGCCCCTAGTTAAAGAGGAGAAAGAAGATATTCCAGCCGTTGTGGAGGAAAAAAAGAAAGATGCCGCAGAGCTTATTAAAGGTGACATTAAAGTGGGTGATAAAATTATTTTTGAAAATCTTTTATTCAAAACAGGTTATACTATTTTGATGCCAGAATCAAAAAAAGTTTTAGACAATATTGCGAAATCTTTGATAGAAAGAGAAGACGTTTATTTTACTATTCAGGGCCATGTATGTTGTACACAATATAGCAGGGATGCTGTGGATAGAAAAACGAAAAAACAAAACCTCTCGGAAGCTAGGGCAAAATTTGTTTATGATTTCTTCGCGAAAAAAGGCATCGATAAAAAAAGAATGCGCTATGTGGGCATGCGTCGTAAATTTCCATTGGGTGGAGAGCCAGAACTGGATAGGCGCGTAGAAATATTAATAACGCATATAGATAAATCTGTTAGTGTAAAATAAGTTGAGGTGTTTAGATATAAAACTATTTTATCGCTCGCTATATTAACGCTAACCTATTATGTTGGCGTCTCTCAAAACACCTATGTTCCAGATGATAATTTTGAACGAGCGTTAGTAGAAAAAGGTTTGGATACCGCTCCTTTAGATGATTATGTGCCAACCGCTAACATTAGTGGCTATCTCGATTTGGATATTCGTGGTAGAAATATTTCAGATTTAACCGGTATTGAAGATTTTGCTGCATTATCTATACTTAACTGTGATGATAACAATTTAACCGCTTTAAACATCAGTCAAAACACGAATTTAACACAGTTGTTTTGCAGGGACAACCAATTAACAAATTTAGATACGTCGCTTAATACCAAGCTAAGCATTCTATGGGTTGAAGACAATCAGCTAACAGGATTGGATCTTAGCAATAATGTGGATCTTGTTTCTTTAATTACTAATAATAACCCGTTAAATGCTTTAGATGTAACAAATAATCCCACGCTGAGGGTACTTTACTGCGAAAACAATCAATTAACCAATCTGGATATAACCAAAAATTTGGCGTTACGTTTTTTTAATGTAAGCCATAATGCCTTAATAAATTTAGATATCTCAAATAACATTCAATTAACAGAGGTTGCATGTACTGATAATTTAATCACTTCTTTCGACCTTACTAAGAATATTAATTTAGTTCAATTTTTGTGTACAAAAAACCAACTCATAAGTTTAGATGTCACTAACAATATAAATTTGGTTAAATTGGCATTTGAAGGCAATCAAATTTCAACAATAGATTTAACTAGAAATAGTAGATTAAAAAGTTTATGGGCTGAAGACAATCAGCTAACATATTTAGATGTTAGTAAAAACGTATTACTAGAAAGCTTTTTATGTGATATCAATAACTTAACATCTCTAGATCTTTCTAAAAATAAAAACTTAATAGAGTTTAGTAGCACTTATAACAACTTATGTTATCTGAACATACAAAACAACAATAATACCAATATAACTACATATAGGAGCGCTAATAATCCTAACCTATCCTGCATTTTTGTTGATGATATCTCTTATAGTACAACAAATTGGACCGATATTGATGCCGACTCAAATTTTGTTACAACCCAAGCAGAATGTGATGCTTTTGGAAATTCTGCACCTCCAGTTGATACTTTGAATGATGTTGTTGGTATCAGTTACACGCTTCCCGTTCTTAATAACGGTAACTATTTTACAGAACCCAATGGAAATGGCATGGCCTTAAATGCTGGTGATGTTATTACAACCTCACAAACCATTTATATTTTTAATGATTCGGATTGTTATAGTAATCAATCTAGTTTTAATGTGATTATAAATGACGATGATTATTATATCCCTAAATATTTTACTCCTAATAATGATGGCAACCATGATAATTGGCAAGTTTCAGATAGGTCTAATTTTATCAATACAATACACATTTATAATAGATATGGAATGCTTTTAAAGTCGTTACAGCCTAATTCTGAAGGTTGGAACGGCACATTTAATGGACAACCATTAGAAACTAATGATTATTGGTATGCTATTACCCTAACTTCTGGAGAGATTATAAAAGGGCATTTTACCTTAAAAAGGTAGTTAATTCCTTATCATAGCAATATGCGGAATATCATCTTCAAGGTAGTGCTCTCCTGTTTGCTTAAAACCTAGATTATTGTAAAAGCTTTTTAAATACGCTTGCGCGGAAATTTTTATGGTAGTTTCCTTAAATTGTTTAGTAATAACATCCATAGAAGCATTCATAATATCATAACCATATTTGTGTTGTCTTTCACTTTTAGCAACTACTACTCTACCAATGCTAGCCTCTTCAAAATAATCACCAGGTTTGAAAATTCTTGTGTAAGCTATAATGTCATCATTTTTAAAACCTAAAACATGCATGGCTTTTTGGTCTTTTCCATCTATATCTTGGTAAACGCAATCTTGTTCAACCACAAAAACAGCGCTACGTAATTGCAATATAGCATACAATTCTTTGGTAGATAATTCAGGGAAAGATTTGATGATAATGTTGAGCATTAATCTTGAATAATGATTTCTTTTGGATCTTTTTTATTGAATTCCGGCTGAATAGTGACATGATTAATATTAAAATCATCATGCAACAAAATTTCAATGTCTTCTAAAATAGCGTCGAATTCTGAAACGGTTATATCTTCGGTAAAATCTAAATGCGCTTCCAAATGAAATTCATCATCGTTCAATCCCCAAATATGAACATGGTGCAGTTTATTAACTTTCGGAATATTATTCACTGCATTTACAACGTCTTCAATATTTATATGATCTGGGGTAAATAACATCAATATCCGTGTGGATGTTTTGAGCAAACTAAATCCAACTACAATTAAATAAATAGCAATCAATAAAGTTAGCACACTATCTATCCAATAGATCTGATAAAACTTCATTAATAATCCGCCAATTAATACCGCCACACTTGCCAACATATCTGTTAATAAGTGTATGTAAGCCGACTTCACATTGATATTATTTTTTGAATCTGCTTTTAAAAGGAGTACACTCGCACCGTTTGCTATAATAGCAATGAGCGATAACCAAATAACCAAACCAGATTCAATGACTTCTGGATTTTTAAAACGTTTTACAGCTTCAATGATTAACAAAACTGCCACAATAACTAAGGTTGAGGCGTTGACAAATGCCGCTAAAATTTCTGCGCGTTTGTAACCAAATGTTTTATCGGGGGATGCTTTTCTTTTTGCAAGTTTTGAAGCTATATAACTTACAATCAATGATAAAACATCACTAAAATTATGAAGCGCATCACTCAATAAAGCCAAACTCCCAGAAATTAAACCACCTACAATTTGAGCTACAGTGATTACTATATTTAGTAAAATAGAAATGAAAAGGTTTTTATCTTTTCCACTTTTATGGGAGTGTGTATGTGAATGACCCATTTAGCAGGATAAAGGTATTTTGTCTATTCGTGTTTGGTGACGACCACCTTCAAACTCTGTATTTAAAAAAGTTTCAACCATTTCCACCGCTTGGTGAATGGCTGTAAAACGCGCCGGAATACATAATACATTCGCATTGTTATGGCCACGAACCAATTGAACAACTTCTTTATTCCAAGCCAAACCGGCACGTATTTTTTGGTGTTTATTTGCTGTTATGGCAACACCATTAGCACTTCCACATATTAAAATACCGTAAGTTGCTTTTTTATTTTCAACATCTTCTGCTACAGGATGTACAAAATCGGCGTAATCAACGCTATTATTAGCATCAGTTCCGTGGTTAATAACCGTATATCCTTTACTTTCTAAATATTGTTTTATAGCGAATTTATAATCGGTCCCAGCGTGATCATTTCCTATGGAGATTGTCATATTCTTAAAATTTATATATATAACAAAGGTACGAAAGAACAAGAATATTTTTTT
>Ga0307414_10000194_pt1 | contig 40756 bp, 69 predicted proteins | sample DK1Ometagenome_FD_203804 | JGI IMG/M metagenome (GOLD analysis project Ga0307414, IMG submission 203804) | Maize rhizosphere microbial communities from greenhouse at UC Davis, California, United States - DK15-O-3 | ecosystem: Host-associated > Plants > Roots > Rhizosphere > Soil | place: USA... | reverse complement strand
AGGGTGCTTTTTGCGCTGCGGGCACAGTCGCCGTCGCCCTGGTGTTGCCGCGACCGAGAGCGCCGGCTACGTCGCAACCATGACGGCGACGAAGATCGTCAAGGCGTTGAACACCACGTTAACGCCGCTCAGGTAGAGCAGCAAATGACACTGGCGCTCGAGATTGGCGATGCGGTTAGACAGATCGGCGACGCCGGGCAGCAGATGGTCGATCATGGCGGTTCCTTCGGCCCAAAAAAAGCCCCGCCGGCGCGTAGCGGCAGGGCTTCGAGTATCGCGACTGAGTGACATCAGACGGCACCATACCGCATGCCGCCGCAAAAAGCGTCAGGGCTCGGCGTCGGCCGGCTCCCGGCGCCTGAGCTGCATGCCCTGCCGAGCGGCTGCGCGGCCGAGCTGGTAGCCGCAGCTCTGCGAGCAGAAGAACCCTTCGCCGTGAACGCCGTAGCTCTCGCCGTCCCAAACGCCGGCGTGATAAATCACGCGGTCAGTGCCCTGCCCGACGATGACGCCGGCCTCGTTGTGGATAGGGCGCAGGCCCCACTTGACCGAAATGATTTGCCCATTGACGTAGCGCTGCGCCTCTTCGCGCGACGAGCAGTAGGGTCGGCCGCGATTGTTGCCCAGGCGCCCGCCGAAATTCAGGCTCTCGACATACTTGCGCAGCGGCTTGCCGCACGAGCGGCAGACGGGCGCGCTCATGGCTCATCCTCTTTGACGGCGATAACGACGAGATGCTCGAGCGGTGCGTCGAGCAGCTCGCCGCCGGCGTCGTGAACCATCTCGGTTGCCGTCGCCTCGACCATGCGGGCTGCTTGGCGCAGGCTGCCGGCGTAGACCGCGACCTTGTAGCCGCGCACAATCTGCAACTCGCCGTTCGCCAGATGGCAGCGAAGGTCGGCAATGAAGCGATACGTTCTCATGGCTCGCCCTCCCCTTCGCCCTCGGTATCAAACCGGTGCCCGCACGCGCCGCACAGATACGCATGGTCAGGGTCGAGCGGCAGCTCGTCGATAAAGTCGCTGTCACACTTCGGGCAGCGCACGTCATCGCCCCTCGGCCCGTCGAAACCCTCGATGCGATGAATGCGCGTTTTGACGATGACCTCGCCGCTGACGCCGAAAGCCTGATCGCAGCCGCCGTCGCCGGCGTCGCAGAAGGCGACGACGGGCACGACGCTCCAACGCCGCAGCTCGACGGTGTGCCAGCGCTTGCAGAACGGGCATTGCACGCTTGCCGCAAACAGGTTGATGCGGTCGGTCATGGCTGCACCTTGCAGAGCTCGGCAGCCCATTGACGGGCTTGCTCGTCATTGAGGTTGTGCATCGACCCTGCGATGACGGTTATCCGCCGCAGGCATCTCTCGCTAACAGGCTTCGGCTGTTTGGCTATCCAAGCCATCTGCTCTTCGTACACGCCTGCCATCCATACGACGGCGACGGCGAAGACGACCCACCCGATTGCTTTTTTCATGGCAGCGCCCCGATCGACCGGGCGGCGCCGGTCAGCGCCGGCGCCACGTTGGCGAACAGCCAGCCGACGCCGGCGCCGAGCGCCGCCACGACGGCGACCGCATAGGCGACCTTGAGCCCGGCCAGGGCGAATAGGCTCTGATGCTTCGGCTCGATCATGCTTCGCCCTCCTGATCGTCGCAGGCGAGCCAATAGCGGTCGGCCAGCGCCTTGGCCTCGTCCATGCTCCCGATGCGCACCGTTATCACCACGCAGTCTTGCGTCTGCCCCGTCTCAATGATGGCGGCGAGCAGCTCGGCGCCCCAAAGCAGCACTTGCTTGCCATCGGGCAGCAAGCCGAAAACCACATCGCCAACGGACAAGCCGGCAGCCGCCTGCCGGTCAAGAAACGTCTTCCGCAAGCTGCCGGTCATTCCTGCGCCCCCTCGATCTCGAGAGCCTCGAGCCGCATGCGCTCGGCAATCTCGCGCAGCTCGTCGGCGCGCTCGGCCGGCACCTTGACCTCGACCCGCTTGAGCCCGGCGCCGGCGACCCGCTGGCGGTGCCGTTCCTGCCGCTGTGCGTTCGTCCAATCGCGTTTCATGGTGATGCACTCCACTCTTTTGGTTAAGGATGTGGGCAACCCGAAGGCTGCCCCCCGCTTCGTCACGCTGCACGAGATGAGCAGCAGGCGCGTCATCGCTCAGCCCTCCCAAACGTCGCGGCTGATGACGCGCCCGCCGGGCCCGAGCCGTACCTTGTGGCAGAAGCCGGCGCGCTTGGCGAAGACACGCACATCGCTGCCGACGTGCTCGACCGTGAACTTGTCGCCGGCATTGAAGCGGTTGAGCCCAAGGGCGCGCAGGGCGGCTTTCTGGCGCTCGTTGAGCATGGCGACGCCAACGCAGATTTGCTCGAGTGTCATGGTTATGCCCCCCGCTTGGCGTTGCTGACCTGCGAGCCCTCGATCTCGGCTTCGCATTTTTCACGGTGATTGCGCCACTCGGCGGCGGCGTTCTGCTTGGCGCCCTTGTTGAGCCACATGGCCGACTGCCAGCCGCACGAGCAGGTGCAGCGCACGCCGAGACTGAAATGCGCCTTGTGTTCCGGGTTGGTCCTGATGCGCTTTGCCATCGCTCAGCCCTCCGTCGCCAGAATGCCGCGCCGCGTGCCGAAGATCGGCGCGAAGTACGGCGTCTGCCCGAAGTCGCGGGCGGCGATCCACTCGACCTCTTCCTTGGCGTCGCGCAGGCTTGACCAGATGCCGGCGAAGCGAGCGACCTCGCCGGTGCTGCTGTAGCGGATCTCGGCCTGCCACATGCCGTCGCGCTTGACGATGTTGGCGAAAGCGTCGCGCCCGATGCAGTCGGCGCCGAGGTTGGCCTTGTAGTAGCCGGCGTAAATTTTCGTGTAGGTCAGGGTGGTCATTTGGCAGGGCTCTCGTTTGTGGTGTCGAGCCCATATATATACGTTACCGGTAACAATAACAGCCGTTATCGTAGGCGTAATCCATGTTCGCCACAAATTTTACCGGTCGTGCGGCAGCCGGCGAGGCTAAACGCCGTCGGCATCGTCGGCCTGCTCATGGTAGTCGGCGAGCCGGTCGAGCCCGCCGCGCAGCCGGTTCATGACGAGCCCGATGAGCCGGCCGCTGGCGCTGGCGTAGTGTTCCTGCGCATAGGCGCGCACCGTCTGGTCGAGCACGGCGACATTGAACACGACGGGCCAGTCAGCGCCGCCGACGGCAGCCCGGCCGAGCCGGTAGTCGGTCGCGGCGCCGAGCTGTAGGTCGGAATAGCCGGCCGGCGACCATGAGCCGGTGCCCTTGTCGGCCTCGCGGGCGCCGCAGATGCCGAGACTGTAGGAGCGGTACAAGCGCCGAGCCGCACGCGCCTGCCGCCACGTCAGCAGCCCGCGCCGCTCGAGCAACTCGACCGCCGGCCGCGCCTTGACGCGATAGCTGCCGACCAGCCCGCCGGCCGCGACGCTTGCCGGCTCGACCTCGAGCCGCTCGTCATCGTGGTGCAGCCGGTCGTCGCCCGCCAGCGAGCGCCGCAGCGCGTCAGCGGTCATTCGCCGTCGCCTGCGGCCATGTCTTCGCGACCGCCTCGCTGACCTCGGCAATCAAGTGCAGCCATGTCTCGCGCGGCAGGTCGGCATGCTGCGCGATGCAGCTCGATGCGCCGCACATCGCGAGAATGATCGTGCCGACGGAATGCCCGACGCCGACCTCGGCGCTGTAGGCCAAAATCTTGTCGTGCAGCTCGGCGAGAGATGCCCGCTCCTGCTCGATGTCATCGTGTGTCATCGTCATGCCTCGATAATCTCCGGTAGTAGCTTCGCCCCCTTGACCAGATTACAACGGGAATGGCTCGGCTTGATGTTGTCTGTGCTATGCGAACCGCCCTTGGACAACGGCACCACATGATCGAAATGCAAGTCGCCGCGCTTGATTTCGTCGCCGCACAGATGGCAGCGCATACCGTGCCGCTCGATGACGGTGATAAAATCGACGGGCTCGACCGTAGCCGCGCGCTTTCTGGCGCGGCGAATAGCACCTGCCATGCGCGCCTTCATTCGCATAACGTCGGGCTTTTCCGCATAAGCGCGCCGTCTGGTTTCCGCCAAAATCTCTGCAACCCTGCCCGGCCGGCGCAGCCTGAAACGCGCAGAATTTCCCCGCCATACTGCCCGCAAAGCGTCGGCGTCTTCCTCCTTCATACGCTCGCGCCGGGTGATGGCGTATGCTGCACGCTTGTCGGCGTTTCGACCGCTCCAAGCGTTAACGATCTCGCGCCGACGCCCTCGATTGGCTTCGGCCCATGCGGCAGCCCGGTCAATGTAGTCCTGCCGCCGGCGCTCATAGATCGCGCGCAATGTCGCCTTAGCCCGGTCAGGATTAGCCGCCTTCCAAAGCCTTGCGCGCTCTTTTGTGCAAGCCTTGCATGAAGATGTGTAGCCATCTTTCCCGCGCTTATCGGAATAAAACTCGTCATTTTGCTTGGCTTTTTGGCATGCACTACAAGTTTTCATACTTTCACCACGGTAATTTTGAAGTCGTATAATGCTTCAATTATCCGTTTTTTAAGCCGGAAAACAGGAGTTGATATGCCTTTTACGTCTACTACTACTCTCTCGCCTTTTTGATAGTATTCGAAGTCGGCTATGTAATGCCCTATGCATATGCCTCCAATTACCATCGGATATTTTGGCTGGCAAACGAGCTCACGGATCTCGCCCCGCGCCTCGCGCTCGCGCAGGCGCAGGTAATAGCGCCCCTCGGCTTGGCTCGCGAACCGGTGACCGTGCAGCGTCACGGGCACGTTGCCGAACTTCGAGCGACGCTTCGTGACCGGCTTAGCCGGCGCCTGCAGCTTGAGCGCCTCGCGTCGCGCCTGCTCGAGCTGCTCGAGCGCAATCTGCCGCCGGGCGCCGGCGCCGAGCCGGGCGATGTCCCGCGCCCGCATCAGCCCGCCCCCGCCGCACGCACGGCGACAACAACGACGGCGCCGGCGAGCCAGACCAGGGCGCCGAGCAGCATGAGCGTGTGAAGATTTCTCATGCCGCCGCACCGTCACCGTCGGGGCGCCATTTGCGGTCGCGCTGCGGCACGAAGCGCAGGCAATCGCTCAGTCCGCCCTTGCCCCGGATCGTGACGCCGGCGGCGCGCAGCCGGTTGCCGACGCACCAGCCGCTAACGCCGAGCTCGAGCCCGATGTCGTCGAGACTGGCGCCGGCGTCGTATCGCTCGATGATGGCGGCGATAACCTCGGGCGCGTGCGTCTGTCGCAGCGCGTGGCGGTAGGTCGAGCGGGGCATGCGGATCTCCGGTGACGCCGGCGGAAATGCCGGCCGCAACCAGTACCGCACCAGCGGTTTGTGTCCGGTTAAGGCGAGCCCCATCATGCGTCCTCGCTGTCGCGGCGCGGCTGCACGGAGAGCGACCGCAGCGCCTTGACGACGAGCGAGTACAGGGCATCGGCAGCCCTGCCCGCCGGCAGGTCGCCGAGCTGGTCCTCGAGATCGACGAGCGCTTGCGCCAGTGCCGGCGCTTTGGCGCAGAGCACGGCGTTGGCGCGCTGCTCGTGCAGCGGCATGCCCTCGCTGCGGCAGTCGGCGACGAGCGTGCCGGCGCGCGGCGGGCCCGAGATGACGATGAGCCCGGCGAGATGCCGCTCGTCAGGGTCGAGGTCGAGCGCGTGCGCGACCCGCCATGGAGGCTCGGTGATGTATTTCATGGTTGCCCCCTATCGGCGCTTGCCGCTGATGATCTCGCTGACGCGACCCGGATTGATTTTGAACACGCCGGCGATACTGGCGAAGGAATGGTCGGGATACGCCGTCGCGTAGGCTGCCACGGCTGCGGCGAGCTCTTCGGTCAGCTCGGCACTCTGCACGGCTGCCCGGCGGCTCGGTGACCGGCGGCGCAGCTCTTCAGCGAGATCGCGCAGCTCTTCGATGCCGTGCTCGTCGGCGAGCTGAACCATGCGGGCCCTGACCTGCGGCACCTTCATGACCGTGCCCCCATGAAGTCCGCGACCGCGCGCTGCCCGTCAACCGTCACGGCAGCCCGGTCGGCTTCGCGAAACCAGACCCACCCGCGCCGCTCGGCAGCCTTGAGCGCCGCAAAGCGCGGGCCCTTGGGATCGACCCGGAAAGCCGCCGTATCGAACAGCCGCAACGCCTGCAGCACGACGGCGCGGGCATCGGCGTCGGTTGCCCTGCCCGGCCTCACGATGCCGCCCCCTCGATGCGGGCTTCGCGCTCGTCAGCCTCGGCCCGTGCCCGCGCCGTCATCGCCTCGGCCCGAGCCTGCAGCGCCGGGTCACCCGACCGCCGCTGACCGGCGAACTGCCCGAGCGGTCGCAAGCCCCCGAACCTGCCGCGCTTGAAATCGGCCGTGGCGGCGTCGAGCACGCCGTCGCGGTGCTGCTTGAGCCGGGCCATGAACAGCGCGTCGCTCTCGCCGGGCGCGCGCGTCGGCACGGGCGGCTGCCCGGTGTCGGCCGCGATTTTCGCGGCGAGCTCGGCGTTCTCGCGGCGCTTGCGCTCGCGCAGCCGCTCGCCGTGCGCCTCGGCCTCGGCCTTGCTCCATGTCCAGTCCGACCGCTGGTGCGCCGGCTCGCCGTCGTCGTGGCGTCGCTCGCGGCGCGGCCCAATGTCGAGAATTGACATCAGCCGCCGCGCGGTTTCCCGGTCGGCTCGGTCGATCTCGTCGATTGCGTCGATGAGCTCCTTGTCGGTCGGCACGAACTGAAACCGCCGCCGCAGTTGCTTGCGGGTGTCGCGGGTAAAGCAGCGGCTCGGGTAATCCTCGACGCCCTCGGCGAGCGCCCGGCAGCGCGACACCAGCCCCTTGGCGTCGAGCCCGTGAGCCTTGCCGTCGCACAGATCGACGAGCCAGTCGACGAGATGGTCAGGATCAACCGTTTCGGCGCCGGCATGGTAGTCGCGCATCGACTGCCGAGCTTCGCCGACGGCCTCGTCGGTGATGACATCGGGCGGCTGCCACGGGCCCGCCGTGACGCCCATGCCACCCCTTGCGCCCTCGTCGTCAAGCGTTACCCGCTCGGGCGCGGTTAGCGCGCTCCGCAGCGATGAGTTCGCGGAGCACCACGTTTGCGTTTGTGCCGGTCGGGATTTTGCCGTTGATGGTGCGGTTTGCGATGTCGATACCGGATGCAGCGGCGTAACGGCCATGTGCTTGAACCTCTTGGCAGGGCATTTCCTCGTCGAGCCAGCAACCGGCATTGAGCCACGTCGCCGGGTGTTTGATGTGGCGCGGCTGGCGCCCCCGAACCTCGCGCTTGTACCGCTCAAGCCCGGCCATCAGCTCGGCATGCGTGGCGCCGCCCCGGATCGCCGCCCGGTAGGCTCGAAGAGCGTCGCGCGGCGATTTGTGCAGCGGATACTCGGCATAAAACTCGTCGAAGCCGGCGTCGCCGGTCGGCTTGCACGGCGACCTGATCGGGACGACCTCGCCCGCCAGGGCGGCGACCTCCCGCGCCGGCTCGGATCTCGGCGCCGGCGCCTGCATGACGGTAACGTCGGGCTGCGCAGGCTCGGGATGCTGGATCTCGGGTGCGGCTGCCGGCGGCTCGACCGGCTCGGGCACGGCGACCGGCTCGCGGGCGGCGACGGGCAGCTCGGCCATGCCGGGCAACGGCATCTGACCGGGCAGCGCGTCTTCGGTGCCGAGCCATTGCCGCTCGGCAGCCGGGTCGGGCTTGCCCCCCGCTCTCGCAGCGGCGGCATCGCCGTCGCGGGATAGAGAGCCGTCAGGCTCTCTATCTTCCTTATTAATCTCTTTATTGTTCTCTGGCAGTTTAATGGCAGTCTTCCGGTAGCTGCCCTTTTTGTCGGCTTTTTCGGGCTGCTCATCATCGCCCGTAAGCCATTGATATGTATCGAATTTCAGGATTCTGACGATGGTGCCGGCGCGATGGCATTTTCCGGTAGCATCGCGCGTTATCATGGCAGCTTGAACAAGGCGTTTTAGCAGGCTGCGAACCTGTGTTCGCTCGACCCGGAAGTCGTCGGCGAGCCTTTGCTCGGCAATCAGCAGCTCGCCACGCTGGAGCGGAATGCCGCCGAATTTGGTCGGCAGGCAATGCTCTTCCGTCTGCGCCGTCAGGAGCATTTTGATCCAGATCGACGCCTCGATGACATCTTTGAAAACCGGGTTTTTGTAGAGCCTGCGGTACACCTTGGCGTAGCCGCCGCTCATGTCCCTATCTGCTTCGGCAATGGCAGTCATACGGCATCCCCTCCCTCAAAGGTCGGATGCGCCCGGTATGACCCTGCTCGAAAGATAACCGCGCCAATGCTGGCGTTTGGTTGACTATCGGCAAGCCGGTGACCATCATGCAAAGCGTGTCGCTTCGCATTCCGGCCTGCATCCGGTATGTTGTTCGGCCCCGCCCTACGGGCAGAACCGGCGTGCAGGGGGGTGGTGCCCCCTGCACTCGCTGGACTAGCAGAAACCAAAGTCTGCGCGCTGACAAGCCCCATCATGCCGACATACCCCCCCATCGCAGAAGATGCAGGGCGCGCGCCATGCGGAAAACCACGTCATCCCACCCTATCGGGCAGGTCGGATACCACCCGACGGACGCCGCAGCGTCGCCGGCGCTGACGCCGGTGCCGCGCAGATAGCGCACGTGCTCGAGCGCGTCGGCATAGGTGTCGTCCATGTCATTGAGTGTCATTCTGGCAGGGCTCGCGGGCAGGTTATTCCGGCAGGTTGGACGCTTCGGCCTCGGTCATTTCCGGCGGTCGGGCCCCCTGCGCCACGGCATGACGGGCGCCGGCGTCGTCGCCCTGGTCGGTGTCGTCGTCATCCTGATCGGGCTCGCTCGCCCAAGCCGGCGCCAGATCGGCAGCCGCCTTGGCGCGGATTTCGGCGACCGCATCGGCGTGCGCCGGCATTTTCTCGGCTACGGTGTCGAGCAGTGCGAGGTTGAGCAGCACGACGCCGGGCTCGGCTGCGGCGGCATACTTGAGCAGCTCGGCAATGCCGTGCCCGGTCTTCGGGAAATTGACGTGCCCGCCGCCCGGCGTGCGCAGCTCGAGCAGCGGCGTGCGCCGGCTCGGGTCAGGCTCGGGTGCCGGCGGCGCCAGGGTCGGCAGCGAGCCGCCGGCCGGCTCGTGCCGGGCATCGGGGGCTGGCATCTCTTCGGGCGCGTAGATGCCGAGCATCGTTTCGGGCATGTAGCGCCGGGCCCAAACCCGCGCCGAGTGGTACGCGAGCTGCTGGTCGGGCTGCGACAGCCAGATCTTGTTGCCGGTCCTGGCGTCGCGCAGCCGCACGGTCACGCTAACCGGCGCCGGCTCGCCGACGAGCTGCCCCGAGCAGGTCACCTGCCGCTCGTCGCCCACACCGTCGTACTCGAAATGCAGCCGTCCCCGGATGCGGCCCGACGTGTTGATGACCGCCGTTGTCAGCTTGCCCTCGAACATCAGTTTGCCGCTGATGACCGACGTGCACTGCGCCGTCGCGAACGGGTCGGTTTGCCATCTGATAGATTGTAGGATGACGGCGAGGCAGTCGGCCGGGCTTTTCTGCAGGTGCGCCGGCACGAGCCGCCCCTGCGCCATGATCTCGGCGAGCCGCATCGCCTCGCCCATGTTGGCGGGCAGCAGCGGTCCCGGCCGCGACGGCATGGCGGTCAGGGCGGTGCCCGGCGGCGCCGGCGGCAGTGTCGTCAGTGCGGTCATGATGGCTCCTTTTCGGTTTCCAGGCGCGCGAGCAGGTGCGCGAACTTGGCGCGCTCGGCATCGCCCCGGCTGTTCTGGTCGTGCAGCCGCCCGATGCGGGCGCTGTGCTTCATGGCGGCATGGATGAGCTGCGGGCTCGGCAGCGGCGCCGGCGGGGCGGCGCCGCGGCGTTGACGGTCCTGCATGATGCTCTGAACGACGCCATCGCGCACGCGCTCCATCTCGGCGTGCTCGCGCTCGAGGGCCGCCTCGGCCAGCGTGGCGATGTCGTGCCGCAGCCAGTGCATGCGGTGACCGCAGGCGACGACCTTGCGGGCAACGACCTCGGCGCCGACGGCCCACTCGTCAATTTCCGCGGCATCCGGCGAAATGCTGGTAAAGCCGGCCGGCTGCGGCAGGGCGCGGGTCGATGCGACCCTGACGGCGCCGAGATCGCGCATGACGCCGTGCGCGAATGCCGCACGGTGCACTTCGGCAGGAACCACAATCATGCGCCACCGTCCTTTTTCGGCGGCGCCGGCAGGGTGCCGGTGCCGAAGCACTCGCCGCACGTCCACTTGTCGAGCCCGCGCGGCACATTGACGAGCACGCTGCCGGTGCCGTTGCACGACGGGCAGGGCATCGTCTCGAGCTGCTCGCGGTACGGCCCGGTCACCGCTGGCGCCCCTTGAGCCCGAGCAGGTCATAGGCGACGCGCTCGTGCTCGATTGCCCATTCGCGGGCCCGAGCGGCTGCCCGGTTCTGCCCGGCGATCTTGAGGCAATCGGCGAGCCAGAAATAGCGTTTGCTGTCGGCGTTGCGCGCCGCTGCGGCGTAGCGGTTGAGCTCCAGGCGTCGGCCCCGGTCGGGTCGGCTGTCATCCGGCAGGCAGGTCATTGGTCAACCTCAATGCTCAGGTCATAACGGAAAGGCGGCACGCCGGCGAGCGCGAATGCCTCGCGCTGTTTGGCTGGATTGTCGCCGGCAGCCAGGAGCAGGCCGCGCAAGCCCCGGCGGCAGCCCCGGCAGGTCGGTGTGTGCTCGAGCGCGACAAGCCAGAGCGCCACACTGCCGGCGTTACCGCATGAGCGGCCGGCGTCCCAAAACTTCGGCGCCCGAGCAGGCAGCGGCCAGTCGGTCGAGTAGCAGGCGGGGCGCCGGGTCGGAGTGTGGCGCTCAGTCATAGCCACGGTCGCGCCGGTGCAGGTTGCGGCAACGGCGGCGCCATGCCGAGCACAGCCGGCGCAGGGTGGTGCGGATAAACTCGGTCATCCGGCGAGCTCGGTCGGGTAGATGCCGACGGCGCAGCGGCTGTTGCGGATTTGTAGGGACCAGAACGCGAGCCGGCACTCGGGGCAGCGCCGCCGCTCGGCGCGCGGCTGCGGCTCTTCGATGCGGTAATTGACCCGGCAGCGGAAACAGCGGAACCGGGCAGGCTCGTCAGTCATGGGCGCCCCTCTTGGTCATGTCGGCGTTACGCGCGAGGCCGGCGAGCACGAGCGCCTTGCCGGGCAGAAACGTGCAGCCGCGCCCGTGCGCCTGCATCCATTCGCGCACGAGATCGGGCAGCTCAATGTCGGCAGGGTCGAGCGCGTTGAGCATCTCGGCGAGCTCGCGCAGCTTGTCGCTCGGCCCTGTCAGCAGCAGCACGCCGGCGTCGAGCAGGCGCATTTGGTCGAGCACGAAGCGCGCGGCGCCGAGATCGGGTGCGCTCGCCGTACTCAGCTCGAAACCGCCGTCGGGCGCGTCGCGCAGCCAGATCGGGCGCCGGCACTCGCTGATCGGGCAATGAAGCTCGAGCTCGCCGCCGTCAGGGCTCGCGACGACGAACTGCTCGCGGCAGCCGGGGCAGGCAAATGTCCCGCCCATTAGTTGCAGGCCACAGCGTCAGGTGGCCTAAAGTGACCGGTCACGCGGCATGCGTGCATCGCGCTGCGAAGAGTTAAACCGTAGATGCCGACAGTGCAGATAAAATGTGAAGGAGCGTCAAAAGTTACCTTGCGCGGAGCTAGCGGAATTAGGCAGGGTAAAAACAGACGCGACATTCGTTGCCTCCCCGAGAGTTGACGGCTGGCGTGTTTAGAAAAAAGGCGGCGGGTCGTGTGGGCTCGGCGGTCCTTTTTTTGACCCAAAGCTTAGCTTCGGGCCATGTTCCACAGCGGCGTTATGCCGTTGCGGTTTTTTGGTGTCGGCTAACGCGGCGTTGGGGGGGCGGTGCGTCGTTTATCCGTGATACCTTGGCAGGGCTCTCAGGACAGACGCACCGCCGACGCCGCCCAATAGCTTAAAACCGCAGGGCAACCGGCCCGCCGTTTGTACGCTATCAATCGTAACCGACAGGTCAGACGTAACAATGAGCCCCGTACCGGCGCAAGTACAAATCTTGCTGATCGATAGTCACGGCGGCAATTTACGACGTTGCACGCTTGCCCTTTCTGTGCATCGCGCCATTTCCTGCCCCCCTGCTGACTGCCGGAGCCTCAATAACGGCCAGGTCGCTGCTTGCGCTCGCCCATTTGCGTCAGCCTTGCTCGATAGGCTAATTATCCCAAGGTCATAGGACGACGAGCCGCAGCCATCGCGTTAACCTGTTGCATCTGTTATAGATCGGCGCGGCACGGGGGCGGCGATGGCGAGTTACACGCGCATAAAAAGGGTCATGACCGACGAGCAGCTCGCCGCCGACTATGCGGCGTGTCTCGACACCGTTGCGACGGCGATGCGGGGCGGCGTGTGTACTGCAACCGTGCTCGCCGCGGTACGCCGGTGCGGGCTCGGTCACCTGGTAAAACGGCCCGGCAGCGCGACGCTCGGCCGGATCGCCGATGCCGGCATGCCCGCCGACGAAGTTGTCAGGCGCTATCGTGCCGGGCAGTCGGCGCCGCTGATTGCCGCCGCCGCCGGCTGCGCGGTCGGCCGCATCTATCGCATTCTCGACCATCATAACGTGTCGCGCCGCCCGAGCGCCGTCGCCGCGCGCAAAACCCGGCAGCAGCGAAAGGCGAGCGACGATGGATAACGGCAGTTATGCGGCAGTCATGAAAAGCTGCCGGCAGGTCGCCGGCTTTCTGGCAACGGTCGATTTCGACGAGCTCGCGCACTGCGCCAAGGTACTCAACGCCCCCGACCGCGACCGCGCGCTGATTGACGCACTATGCGACGCCGCCCGCCAGCTACCGAAAGCCCACGAATGAGCAGTACCGACATGACGGGCGCCTTTATCGCGTCGGTCGAAACGTGGATCGCCGAGCTCGAGCAGGCCCGGCGTACAGGGCAGTACGAGGCCACTGTTGCGCACGCGCTCGCCAGCATGCAGACAGCAGTGACCTGCCTGCGGCACTTGGCTGCCCTGGACGCCGCCCGACATAGGGATGATTAACGGTTGCGGCTGGTGACTTGTCACGATAGGTTGCGAAGGAGAGCGGATATGACGAAACGGGTAGAGGATGCGGCAGCTATTGCCGAACGTAAACGCAATGAGCGACGGCGCAGCCGTGCGCAGGGCTGGCAGTACGTCTCCGTCAGGCTGCCGCCGGGTGCTGCGGCCGAGGTTTACGAGCTTGCCGCGCTGCGTCGGGAGGAATGGCTCAGCCAGAACGGCTAAAGGAGCCGGGTCGGCGTCATCAGCTCGCCGCCCGGCACAGTTTGGGAGGAAACGCGACCGCGTTCTCCCGCTCGTTATGCCCGCTGCTCGGTGACATGTCCACAACTAGCAAGCGATGACGTCATGAGCCCTGTCCTATCAGCCCCCGCGACGGGGGCGCGCTGATGCAAACCATCTGGGAAAAAATCGGCCATGGTCGCTACGCCCTGAATGCCAACGGCCAGCCGTTGCAGGTGATGTACTCGCCCGACCAGGACAGCGACGACAAGCGCCCCTACATCGCCATCGTCGAGCGCAAGCCGCTGCCCCGGCGGTACTGGACGCTCAGAGAAGCCAAGACAGGAGCCATGGATGCAGCGGGTCTCAACGGACAGGCGCGCGCTGACAAGGTGCGCGAGCAGGCTGACAAGACGGACACGGCGATGAGCCAAGCCATGCAGGCAGCCGCAGCGGCCAGAGCGACGAAGGACACCAACGGGCAGCCGTCGGCGAGCGAGCTGCTCGACCGCGCCTTTGCCGAGCTGTCGCCCAAGCTGCCGCCGGCACAGCAGGAGCCGGCGCCGCCAGTACGAAAGCCAGAGCCCGCACCAGAGCCCGCACCAGAGCCCGCACCAGAGCCCGCACCAGAGCCGTCCGTTGCTGCCGAGCCCGAGATCGCTGCCGACGATGCCGTCAGCAGGGTAACCATCGACCTGCCGCGCGACCTCGCGGCGCCCGATGCGGCGGCAGTCATCGCGAAGGCTCAAGCCGACATGGGGCACGTGCAGGAGATCCTGACGCTTCTGTCGCAGGCGCAAGCGGCGGCGCAGCTCTTGAGCGAGCTCGGCGTGCCGTGCCGGCTCGTGCTGCCGGCCGAGATCGATCTATGCAGTCATTGACGGACGAGCCGCCGGCGCTGACCCAGGAGCAGGCCGCGCTCGAGCTGCATGACCTGCTGCACCGGCTCGGCCGCAATGGGTTTTGGTACGAGATCGGCGCGACCGGGCGCATCCGTCTGACGCTGTGCGCCGAGCTGCCGCCCGATGTCGCCGGCGAGATCGTCGAGCTCGTGCGTGCGCATGCCGTGCGCTAAAAAATAACCGCCCGGCATGGCGACCGGGCGGCAGAGGCACAAACGAAAACGGGCAGGGCTTGTCAGGGCATGAACCACTCGACCATAGCCCGACCGCATGAACAGGAGATTAACGCCGTGACCGACGATGATTTCGAGCTGCACGTTGACCAGCTCGCCGCGCGCGTGCGCGAAACGAAAGCCAAGCTGGACACCGAGCGCAGTGCCGGCCGGCAGCCCGACAAATCGCTCGTCATCATGTGCGACCGGCTCGACCGGGCGCTCGCCGAGTACAGGCGTGCCGGGAACGAGCCGCAATGACCGACGCGCCGTACGAAGTCAGAGCCGCCGCCGCCGGCGCCCTGCTCGCCCGGCACCTGTACCGGTGCGTCAGGTGCGACGCCGCCGGCGAGCCGATGCCCGAGCTCGACCTCGACGCCTTCGGCAGCCCCGACGCCATCGATTACCATTTCGCCGTCGTGGCGGCGCTGTTCGGCATCGACCCGTCCAATGACCGCAAACGGCACCGGGTCATGATTGTCATGCAGGCTCTCGCCGAGATGATCGTCGAGCAGGGCGCGCAGCTCGAGTGCGAATTTGCCGGCATCATTCACGACGAGGAACGGCATATCATCGTCGCGCGGGTTGTGCCGGCATGAAGCCCGACGCCGCCGCAGCGATGTCGCCCGACGACATCGAGCTCGCCGGCCAACTGGTCGCCGAGCTCGTCAACATGGCTGCCAATGACCCGCTGCGCGATACCGTCCACGCCGACTGTTACCTGCGGCAGACCCGCGACCGGGCGCACGAGATCGGCGTCGAGCTCGACCGGCTCGGCGGCTTTGAGCTGATGGTGCTCGCCTGCGATGCCGTGCGCGGCTACCTGACGCAGCTCTATGGCGCCGAAGCCGGGCACCTCGCGCGCGGGCTCGAGATGAACTGGCATGGTATCGGGCAATGGCGGGATTGATCGAACGCCGGCAGACGGCTCGCGCTGCCTGCCGGGCCCGACGACGTAAAACAGCGCCAACCGGCCTACGCCAACGTTTTGCGCCCTGGTCATCAGGGCGGGCATCGCGCCCGCTGCGGTTATGGCGAGATCGCGCCGCCGGGTCAACCGCGCAGCGCCTATATATAAGGTGGGCTAAATGCCTGACATTGCGGCCCCGGCGTCGCCCTATCGGCACCTCGACGATAACCTGCGCGGCTGGATGCGCCGGGTCATGCGCGAGCGGCAATGGTCGGCGGAACATTGGGCGCGCACCGCCGGCGTCGCCGGCACCACGATAACGCGCTACCTTAACGCAACCGACCCTGACGCCGGCCCGCGCCGCCGGCCGACCTCGGCGACCGTCGAAAAGCTCGCCGCAGCCGCCGGCGTGCCGTTCACTTACAGCCAGGAACCCGCCATGTCCGACGCCGACCTCGAGCTACCCGACGACGAGCCCGAAGTTTTCCGCCTGCACTCGGCGCTCGGCGTCGCCATACTGGCGCTCGAGATGATCGCCGACGCCGTGGACGGGCGGCACGTCATGGCTCGGGCTGCGCTTAATCACCTACGCCGGCGTCACCCTGTCGCGGTCGAGCACATGAGCAAAAGCCGGGAAATTGAACGATGACGGCGACGACCCTCGACGACGATGCAGCCCTCTCCCATCGCCTGCGCGGCTGGATGCTCTCGACCATGGCTGCGCGCGGCATGACGGCCGAGCAATGGGCCCGCGCCGCCGGCGTTGACCCGACAACGATAACGCGCTTCCTGCGCCATCCAGACCGGGCGCTGCCCTCGACCCTGACCGTTGATAAGCTCGCCGCCGCAGCCGACGCGCCGTTCGTGCTCGGCGCCCTGTCGGCCGGAAAGAGGGTCGAAAAGGCGGGGTGAAGGGCTGCCAGATGGCAGTTATGCTCAAGTTTAGCATATGCCCCGCCAAGCCCGAGAAACGGCATCTAGGCGCGGCCTAAATTGCCCGCTACATCGGAGTGGTGTTTTTTTGCTGCCATCTGGCAGCCCTCCCAGGCGCCCTAGCGTCGATGTTTCATGTGCAACTATTCGGCCCGGCCGTTTTCGGGGCTCGCGGCTAGTCTTGGCGAACACTGACGGTCTTGCGAACGAATACAAAGCGGCGCGCTGCTGCGGGCTCAAAAGCGCCGCGAACACTCGAAAACCGGTGTTCTGCGGGGCTTTTAATACTGCGCCTTTACTTTGGCCCAAGTGGTATTACCAGTTTTTAGAACGGCTCCAAAAACAGGCAACGGGGCGGCGACACCACATCAACCGCCCCGCCGGACTTTTAGAGCCGCCTTTCGTGCACTCTGTTGACGGTATGCCCTGCCGGGCGCCGGCACAGTGCCGCGCCGGGCGGGCTCGCGTCAATCGTCCTGCCGCAGCCCGAGCGCGACCATGTGCTGACGCCGGCGCTCGGTGCGCTGCCGCCGGTCGATCATGGCGAGCGCCTGCGCCTCGCGTTGGGATCTCAGCGGCACGTCATAGGCGTGCAGGATGCGCTTGATGGTGTCGGTCGTCGATTTGCACCGCAGGGCGAGCTCGGTCAGGCTGGTGCCGGCTAGATAGCGGGTAGCTATCTCCCCATTGCTCATGCCGGTCGGCCGCAGCGTGCCCATCACTCGGCGCCGGGCTTGTCGCCGAAGAACACGCCAATGGCGCCCGCCATCGCAAGCCCGAGCGCCATGAGGCTCTCGCTCTGCTCTTCGGTCAGCGCCCAACCGGCGACGCCGGCGAGCAGGAACAACCCCCTGTAGGTGCTGCTCTCGCCGAGCCGGGCAATCAGCCAGCACAGCGCGGTCGCCTTGCGCGATGGCAGCGGCGGCGTCGGCGCCGGCGTCGCGACGAGCCCGCCCTCGGTGACGAGGTAGAGCGCCCGGCGCACGTCTTCGCCCCGGCGCGGCTGCGGCTCGGGCGCCCGGCGCAGGGTATCGGCGTCGATGGTCTTGCCGGTGCGGGTCAGCACCCGCCGGCGGCGCAGGCGCGCAGCGTAGCCCGCAAAGGTGCCGAGATAGTCGCCGATGCTGACGACGCGCTTAGTCGGCTTGCCTGTGTGTGCCGGGTCATCCGGCGCGGGTCGCTTGTCCATGGTCCTGCCTTTGGGTGCTGACCGTGAACATTTTACGCGAAAGTGGTAAAGGAACGCTGAAAGCCGGTCACGGCTCGTCGATGGCGGCGACCATGCGCGCGAGCGCCCGGCGCGCCTGCTCGACGTTCGCCATCAGGTGCAAGATTTTGTGTTTGGCGCCCGGTGCGGCATGGCTCTCGATCTCGGCGAGCTGCACCTGCCACTGCTCGATGTTCTGTATCAGGGCCCGGTAGATGCGGCGCTGCTGCTCGTCGGGCGCCACAGCCTACGGCTTGAACTGACCCGTACTCCACAGCACCTGCTCGGCCCGGCGGCGCCGGATCAAACCCGGCAGCAGTTGCCCGTTGGAATGCGCCCAGCGCGGTAGTTCCGACCACGCGCCGAGCGCGTCGCCGGCGCGCAGCTTGCGTATCAGCGTCGATTTGCCGGCCTGCCCGGCGCCGATGTTCCAGACCCACGACACGAGCGCCGAGAACATGGCGTCAGAGACGCGCGTGCTCATCAGCAGGCGCTCGACCTCGGCCTCGACGATGCGCAGCCGCGCCTCGAACTGGCGCTCGCACTGCTCGACGGTCCATACCGTGTCGGGCCCGATGTCAGGGCCCGTTAAACCGTATGAAATTGTCCACCGTCCCGCCGGACAGAGGTAACTCTTTAGAGCAAATCCCTCGAAATGCCTAATCAGCCGCTTGCCATCTGGCAGGATGCGCCGCGCCATGGTTATTAATCCTTGTTGCGATAGAAGACGTGCCCGCCAATGCGCAGCGCGGTCATCCGGCGCGCCCAACGGGGCGGCGCGATGCGGGCGCTGACGAAGTAGGTTGCACCCCCGGTCGGGTCGGCGACGGCGCCCGACAGCGCCAGAGACGTCGCGAGCTGCGCCTGCAGGTAGCCGGCATCGGTCTCGTCGATGCGCTCGAGCCGGGCCCGCTGCTTAGGCGTATTCCAGACGCTAAACTGATGCCGGCGTCTGACGACGCCGCTGACCGTCGAGCCCCAGGCGTCGGGATTTGTGACCGCCCGGTTGATTGCGACATAGGCGATTGCGACCTGCCCGCAGAGCGGCTCGCCGCGCCCTTCGGCCCAAACGGTGCGGCTCAGGTCGGCGAGATCGCCGGCCGCAAGCCGGAACGCCGGGCGCGCGCCGGTGTCGAGCGTCAGGTCGCAGGGGCCCCGCCCAGCGCCATACGCCGGCGCGCCCGTGACGAGCGATGCGAGAATGAACAGCAGCATTGCCGCTGCCAGGGCGCCGACGGCGCACGCCGCGACCCATACCCAAAACCGGACCATGCCCCGCCCCCGCTACATCAGCCGACGAGAGCATGCGCCGAATAGGTAAAATCCCGCTTAATCAGCCGCAGAACGCCACGAGCGGGCGGCGGCGCGTCACGGCGACCGTTGCCGTATAGGTCGCGTAAATCGCCCTTTCGTAGCTGGACGATGTGGCCGCACCAAACGGATTGGTGGCACCGTCCGCATAGGTGTCGGTGTTGAAGCGATTGACGCCAACGCCCGAATTACTGCCCAGACCCTCCAGTGCAGTATTGCCGTGCAGGCACAGGAAATAATTTCCTGCTGACAGGCTAACGGGTGCCGCCAACGGCAGGTCAACCCAGATATTATTAGAGGGGATGCCGATTTTTTCGTTGGTGACGGCCACCAGTGCCGCCGGTTCCGTGCCGCTGGCGGCATAGATCAGGCCCCGAACCTTTGCCGTTGCGTGGGCAAGGCGGAAATGCGCCGTCAGTTTCGTCACGTCCCCCGCCTCGACAAGGGCGAACCGAGAGCCGATTTTAGTATCGGCGGGATAACTGACCGCCTGTAGCTCGAAAGTTGTTCTTCCGAAAGTCGCCACTACTGCCGGCTCCCTAAAAAGCTGATGGAAATGTCAGCCAGCGTCGCGTCCGCCGTTCCCGGCGAAACCACCCTCAAGACATCGCCCGCCGCGAAACTCGCCCCCGCCGCACTCGTGAACGTGCCGGTAGCCGACGCCGTGAACGTGACCGAGCCGACAGAGGTCGTGCCCTTCTGCACGTCGAAGGTCGCCGTTCCGGTCGATGCCGTTCCGGCACTCGCCCTCGACCCGGCGAAACCCGTCGGCAGCGTGAAGGCGCGCACCGCCACGACGCGCGCAGCGATCATGCTGGCGGTCGGCTTGTCGGGTATGTACAGCGGCACGTCATAGCCGCTGTAGACGGACGCCGCCGCGACCCAGGCCGCATCCTTGCGCACGTAGCTCGTGCCGTCGATAGGCGCCTCGGGGATCTCGCCCGGCGCGCCATCGGCCCCCGGCGGGCCCGCCGGCCCGGCCGGGCCCGTCGCCCCCATCGATCCATCAACCCCATCAGCCCCCGCCGGCCCGGCCGGGCCCGTCTCGCCGCTGCCCGACAGCAGCACGCGCTCGATGTCTGTGCCGGTGCAGTAGAGCAGGCGCACGTCGCCCGGCGTCAGGGCGATGCCGGTTTGCCCGGCGACCATGACCGTGACTGTCTGCGCCGTCTCATTCTCGGCGAAAAACAGGTGCCGCTTGGCGGGGTGATGAATGGTCAGGGCGCCGGCCGGCGTGCCGGTCAGGCGCAGCTTGATAAAGCGCAGCGCCGGGCTCGGCGACGCCAGAACATAGGGCGATGTCAGCGCCGTGCAGTCGAGCGTCAGCGTGTCGGCGAAAATCTTGTCGAATGTCTCGAGCCCCTCATTGGCGGTCAGATGCTTGTTGCTCTGATTAGGCTCGATGAGGGTGACGAGAAGGTTAGTCGTCTGTGCCATCAGATTACCCGCGCGGGGACTGTCGGCTTAAGCCGACAGAGGAAGCGCGGCCCCCTGTGATTTAGGTTAAACTTGAGGCATACGACCGGCTCAGTCCTCTGAAGCTGAAATTGCTCTTGGACGTTAAGGCCGGTGCGGCTCTTGGGTCTTTGACATCGTGGGAGTTCAGCCGGTTGGGCGGCAAAGCGCCGCTCGTAAAACTCAATGCGACCAAGAGAGAAACACACGGGCTTTTTGCCCAGGGGCCAGGAGCGGGCCTTGTAGCGCCAACGTGAGACAGTGGTCTGTGCGTTGCTACAGAAGCCGTCTCGTTTACGGGACGGATTGTTCACTATAGCGTCGCGCTCCCTGGATAGCCGCGCCCGACGCGCGATGACAGTTGATAGACTTTTACGCTGACCGACGCCTGCGGCGCGCCGAAATCGGCCGTTTGCGCGGCTGCATCGTAGGTAGCATTCGGCGAGCTGGTGCTGATGGTGCGCACGACGGTCGAGCCGTCGAGCACGTCGAGCTCGTAGGCTTCGGCTGGCTCGTCGAGCGGCGTCTCGAGCAGGTCGCGCCAGTCGGCATCGACACGGGCCCGGCGAACCCACGTCACCGCGAGATCGTCGCCGGCGCGGCTGCCGGTGATATGAACAGGCGACAGCGGTTTGAGCCTGACGCCGGCCGGCGTGAACGTCTCGGCGCTCACGTCGTCGAGCGTGTCGCCCAGGCTGACCGCCTTGAGGTACTCGACCTGCCCCAATTCGGTCAGCGGCAGGTCAACGCTCTGCACATTGTCGAGCAGCACGAAGCGGTCGCCGCCGGTATGCGATGCCGCCCATTCGGTGCCCTGCACGCCCCGCCGCAGCAGGCTCAGGTCATAGACGCCGGCGCCGATGCGGGTCGCGGTCGCGAACCCGATGAGCTCGCTGCCGAGCATCGCCAAATTGCCGCCGGCGAGCAGCTCGAGCTCGGTGATTGACGACAGCGTGACATCGTAGTCGAAGAAAACGCGCAACACGCTCGAGCGGTCGAGCAGCGCCGACGTGTGCGCCGCAAGGGCAGTGCCGGCGACGCCAATCGGCGACGGCTCGGCGACGCTCGCCGCCTGCTCATAATCGACATCGTTCTGACTGGCGTAGACCGCGCCGCCCGCCCAATCGGGCGCCGTGCCGTCGCCGCCGGCGTAAAAGCCCGGCGTGTCGTCGTCATCGGACAGCAGCGGCGCGTCGAGCGCCACGAGCCGCATGACCTGCACGCCCGGCACCGTCTGCCCGCTGAAGATCGGCACGACAGCGGCGTCAGGGGGCGGCAGATAGGCATAGGCGTCAGTCGCGAGCCCCTCGAGCCTGACGATGCCGTCGCCGCCGAGCTCGGCGCGCGTCACCAGCATGCGGACGCTGCTGCTCTCGAGCGGCAGGTCGAGCACGTCGCCGGCGTCGTACACGAGCCATTTCGGCGGTAGGCTGACGCTGTAACTGGTGCGCTCGATCCACGCCAGATAGAGCAGCCGGCTCGCGAGCGTGTTCGCGTCGGCATCCGACAGCACGAGCGGGAACTCCTGACTGCGCGGGTCGCCGGCCTCGTGGGTGTCGTCGATGCGCTTCGCCGACTGCGTGTTGCTGGCGTAGTCGAGTGCCATGCTCGAGTAGGTCACGACGACGCCGCTCGGCAGTTCGACCTCCTGCCGGCGGCGCTCGGTGACGCGCACGGCCGGCGAGCCGTCGCCGCTGGCGCCGAGGTCGTCAAACGGGATCGCCCCGAGCGTCGCCGTCTTGCGGAATGGAAAGCGCAGCAGCCCGTCGCGCTCGGGCGCATCGACGGCGTACGCCGACAGCAGCGGCTCGAGGGCTGCCCGGCCGGTGCTCTCGCGCAGGACGCCATAGCCGTCAACCGACTGGCTGACGAGCTCGCTGACATCGATGTCGCCGGCCTCGAGCTCGCAGCGGTCGCAGATGTCGGTGATGATGGCGGCGAGGTTGGTGCCTCTCGTCTCCGTCGCAAACCGGTAAGTTTGTGTGCCGCCGGCGTAGCCAAAAACCATCGGGCGGCTGCTGACGATATGGAACGGATGACCCATGCCGCCGCCCTGCGTACGCACCGCAGGGTCGGTCGTGCCGGTCCAGATGGTGCCGAAATCGGTCGTGCTGACCTGCCAGAAAGAGGCGTTGCCGTCGGTCAGCCAGAGCGAGCCGCTGACCGCGTTGTCGATGCCCTGCACGCGCATCTGCGTGCCGCTGCTGACCCATGGCGTCGCCATCGTGACGCTCTCGACGACCGCGAGCGAAACCGGGTCCACTTTCAGAAAACCGCCGTCATGGATGATGATGACGCGATCAGTCGCGGCGTCATAGACCGCGCTGAAGGGCGCGTCGGCCGGCAGCGAGAGCCCCGCCTGCCCGAGTATCGCGCCGGTCGCCAGCGACTGCCGCACGATGCGCCCGCCGGCGAGTGAAGCCCCGCCGCTGTGCGACGCCTCGCCGACATGGACAAAGTAGACACTGCCGTCGCCGGCCCGGTAGGTCGCGGCAAGGATGCTGTCATAGATGCTCGGGCTCGGCGTCAGCTCGGCGCCGTGATCGTGCCGCCATACCTCGGCGCCGGTCGCGATGTCGATGCAGTAGGTCACGCTCTGGAACTGGTCAACCATCCACACCCGGTTGCCGAACACCCAATTGGCGCCGACGGCCGTGTCCGTGTAAAACGCCCGCACATAGACCAGCATCGGATAGCCGCCGGTGACGCGCCAGCGGGTGACGGCGCTGCGCGACGTGACGCCCTGCAGGAATACGATGACATCGCCGCTCGCCGGGTCAATCGCCGGCCATGTATAGTTCGTGCTATCGACGCCGGGCCCGTAGATGTCGCCAAACAGCTCGGTTGTGGCGTAGCCGATAGGGTCGATGTAGCCCTCGGGCGGCTCGGCGGCAGCGCCTTCCGTGTTGCCGCCGGTCAGCCATTGCCGGCGGTAATCAACCGGCACGAACTGCCACGGCACCAGCGTCCGGGTATCGACGACGGTGACGTAATTGGACCATGTGTTCGCAACCCGGTAGGGCTGCGCCTGCGTGTATGACCAGTCGCCGGCGACGTTGGTGACACTGCCGTCATGCCACTCGGCGGCGCGCGCCACTCCGCCGACCTCGATGCTGATGCTTGGCAGCCGGTTGCCCCAGTCAGCGAGCGGCAGCCCGGTCAGCACGACATACGCGAGCCCCCGGAATGCCGGCGTCTGGTCGATGCCCTTGTCAGCCTGTATGTCAGGATCGGGCATCTGATCTTCGGTGCCGAGATATTTGCGCACGTATTTGTCGTATTTGCCCTCGGCGTCAGGGTCGTGCAGCAGCTTGCCGTCAGCCCAAATCCGCCCGATGGCAGTAACCGGCCCCTCGCAGACGCCTATCGCGAAATGACCATAATAGGTATATGACCAGACCTTGGTACCTTTTGAGAATAGGGTTTTCCCTACCCTTTTGAAGTCTGCCCGTTCTTCTATGTCCTTTGCCCATATGACATTGCCCGCCGTGCGGTAACTGCCGTAAATCACGGGGATGCTGGCGCCATAGGTCGAGCTCTGCACCTCTTTGTCGGCAAGGCGCGGCCCGTGCTGCGTCCCGCCGTCCATCGGCCAGATGATGCCGCCGGCCGTCGTTCCGAGCGAGAAACCAACCGCAGCGCCGTACGGGTTAAAGCCCGACGCGACAAAGCCGACGACAGCGCCGGCGATGCCGGTTAGTAACTGACCGGGCCCGCCGCTCATGCCTCGACACTCCGAAACGAATAAGTTGCCGCTATGCGGTCGCGCCAGTAGCTGTCGGCCCGGTGCTCGCTGACCTTGCCCATTGCCCTATAGCTGTGCAGCAGCCCGAACGGCTGCCCGCCGTCGGTGACGAATGCTAGATGGTTCGCCGTCCTGCGCCACCTGATGAGCGCGATGTCGCCCGGCTCGGGCGCCCCGCGCAGCGGCGTCAGGTGCGCGTCGAGCACCGCGCGCACGTGCCGCTCGCTCGGGAAGGTCGCATAGGGCTGCTCGAGCCAGTCGGCACCCTCGCCGATAGCGCGGGCGACCATGATGACGAGCCCGACGCAATCAAGCCCGTCGCGGTCGCGCCCCTGATGACGCCACGGCACAGCCAGGAATGACCGCGCAGCCGTCACGACATCACTGCGGCGGTTTGGCATCGGGTGTCCTGGTCACGGCGTCGGCGCCGGGAATGAAGGGGAAAGAGCGATTGTTGACGATGTTGTCGTAGACGTTTTTGCACATCGTTACCGACTTGTCGCAGCCTGCCCGCAGCTCGAAGGTATCGCCGACGGTGATGTCTTCGCCGGTCGGCAGGTACAGCCGGATCGTGCCGGCGCTCGCCGTGTGAACCTCGATTTTCGCGCCGGCATTGAGCCCGGTAAGCCATGTCAGCAGCCCGCCGCCGAAGAAGCCGTCGGCCCGTGCGCCGGTGACGGTCGCGCCGAACAAACGCCGCTGCTCGGTCAGGCTCGTCACGGTGCCCGTTTCGCGGTAGAGCGACAAATCGACCTTGCAACGCTCGTCGCCCAGGTCGGCGCCGCAGTCGGCTGTGTATGTCCGAATGAAATTGCGCGTCAGCGCCTGTGACAGCCCGCGCAGCTCAGTCACGAACACACCCGAGCGCAACGTGAACTCGCCGAGCCGGCCGCGCCGCAGCAGGATCTCGCCTTGCGTCAGGTCGGCATAGTTGACCATGCTGACGCGCAGCTCGGCCCAATCGTACAGCCCGGCGCGTATGTCGTCGGCGGTCAGCCCGCCGGCGGCGAGAATGCCCTCGAGGTCCATGTTATCGACGCTCAACTGCGCATCGCCGGTCAGCGCCGTGCGCGTGTAGCCGGTCGCAGCGCTGTGCGCGATGCCATTGAGCGTCAAGTCGGTGTCGTGGTCGGTGAAGCCCATGACCGCACCGTCGCGGCGGGTCAGGCGCCAGAGTGTCGCAAGCGTCGTCGTCTCGCCGCCGAGATGCGAGAGCAGCCCTGCCGATACTGTTTTCATGCGTCAGCGAACCTCGATGACGGCGATGTCATCAAAGCCGGCCATACCCTCGCGGAACCCCTGCCCGTCGAGAAAATCGGTGTCGAACCGGCACTTGCAATCGAATTTGAACGTGACGACGGTGCCGGCCGGCGCCCCGGTCACAACGCCGGTCAGGTAGTTGACCGACGCGCCGCCGGGCAGGCCGGTCACCGTGCCGGGCACGGGCAAGGTGATCCATCGCACGTGCGTCGCGGGCCCTGACGTGTAGAGCTTCGCGGTCTGCACGAGCCCGGTCGCCGGGTTGGTCTGGAGTGCCTGCAGGGTCACTTGGTTGTCGAGCGGGTCGCGGAACCGAAACGAGTACGCCTTGCCCTGCCGCGCCATGAAGAACGCGAGCAGCTCGTCGAGATCGGCGTCATCCCGCACGCCGAAAGCAACATTCCAGCGCCCGCGCGAGTACGACCACTCGGCATTGCGGCTCTCGTGCCCGCTGCCCGTCGTGTTGACCCGCGTTGACCACTGCGGCCCGCCCCGCGAGCCCCGGCTGATACCGAGCGGAAAGGTGACATCGTGAAAGCCTGCCATCAGCCATTCCGCCTCGATGCGATTGCCATTGCCCTGCCGGCCGACGCCGAGAGCTGCCCCTGCGACGAGCGAAAGCTCTGCGCGTCGGGGGTCGTGATGTTCATGACCACGGTCGGCGCCCCGCCGCCCCGGTAGTTGCGCCGATGTCGGGGGCTGTTCGCCGTCAGAACCTCTTCGCCGTCTTCCATGATGACCGCCCGCTCGCCCGGCCGCATGCCGCCGCTGTGCAGGCGCGGCGCCTGCACGAACACGCTCGCCGGCACCTGTCGCGGCTCGCCGTCCTGCCCGACGATGCCGCCCTTGTGGAGCTGCACCACTTCCACAGGCATGACCGGCGCCCCGCCATAGCCGCCGCTCGTCGCCGTCGTGACGCCGGTCACGGGCCCGGCCGCGCCGGCGACATGGCTCGCCCCCGCGACGGCGCCGGCGACGTTGCCAGACCATAGGCTGATGCCGGTTTGCGCGAGCCCCGAGAGCATGCCCCAAAAACCGCCGCTCGAGCCGCCGCCCGACGACGTGCCCGGCGTCATGCCGCCGCCGCCCTGCATCATATCGGTAATCGAGCGCTTAAGCGGCTCCATGACGAGGAGATCCATGCCGAGCTGCAGGAAGGCGCGGGACATGTTTTTGAGCACGTCGGTAAATTTCTCGCCGTTGAGCACGAGATCCTCGAAGCCGTCGCGCATGATGGCGAGCCCGTCGAATGCCGCCTGACGGTTGCGCTCGAATTCCTCGGTGCTGCGCCGGGTCGCCTCGGTCAACCGGGCCCGCGCCTCGACAATCTTGCCGAGCCGGGCATATTCGGCGTCGAGCTCGGCGCCGGTGTAGCCGGCATTGATGAGATCCTGCCGCAGCCGCAGCAGCTCGATCTCGCGCTCGCGCTGCTCGTTGGTGGCGCCGACGAGCGTACCCTCGAGCTCAAACATCGCAAGCTCGTCCTGCATCTGCTGCGCGGTGCCGGCCATGGCGATTTTGCGGTTGTACTCGTCGCGCTGCCGCAGCAGCGTCTCGTACTCGGTGCGCTGCGCAATCAGCCCGGCGATGATTTTCTCGTCGCCGGCCGCACTGGCGGCAGCGATGCGCTCGCGGTACGCCGCCTCGGCCTCGGCCGCGCGCTGTGCTTCCTGCATGGCTGCGGGCCCCCGAGCGCCCGCCATGCGGCCGAGCCCGCCGATGTCGCCGCGCATGCGGTCGAGATCCTGCGCCCCGCCGAGCAGCGCGTCGGCGCCCGACTGCCGCAGGATGTCGCGGGCCCGCTGTGCCGCATCGACGCCGCTCTGCTGCGCCTCGAGCGCCGCCTGCCGGGCTGCCTCGGCGCGCAGCCCCGCCTCGGTGCTGACGCCGTAGGCTGCGGCTATCTCGAGCGTCTTGCGGGTGTTGATGTCGAGCGCGGCATTCTCGTCGGCAATCGCCGCGCCCAGGTCGCGGCGCACGCGCAGCTCGGCGAGACGTTTCTCGTTGGCGACCTCGGCGGGCCCGGCGCCGCGCTCGAGTGCGGCGCGCTCGGCCTCGAGCACGGCGACGTTGACCTGCCGCTGCACCGCATTGGCGCGCAGGGCGCCCGTCTCTTCGCGGTACAGTCGGTTTGCCCGCTCGATGCGCTTCGCCTCGTCGTCGCTCTGCCCGCCGGCATCGCCGGCCGGCGTCGTCGCCGGCGGCGTCGTCGCGGCGCTCGTCTGCTGTCTGGTCAGCGCGTTGAGTTGGTCCTGCAGGTCGATGACGCGCTGCACCGCTTCGCCGGCCGGATCGCCGACCATGCCGACGCCACTCGCCGCCGCCGCCGCGAGCCGGTCAGCCTCGACCTTCGCCGCCGCCAGCTCGGTTTTAAGCGCCGCAATCTTGCCGGTCAGCTCATCGGTGCCGGCCGCAGCCTGATCGCCGGTGCCGCCGAACAGCCCGCCAATCCAGTCGATCTCTCTGGCGGTCTGCTCCATGATGCCGAGCAGCGGACCGTTGTTAGCGAGCTTCTCGAGCAGCCGGTCCCAGGCATTGCCCATCTCGGTCAGCGCGCCGCCCCATGCCGACTGCATTTCCTTGGCGTCGCCGCCAAACCGGGCATTGAGCGCCGACATCGCGAGCGCCAGAGCCTCGGCGCGCTTGCCCTGCTTGTCGAGCAGCTCGATATTCGCGAGCTGCGCCGGGCTCAGAAATCCGAGCTCGCGGTCGAGCTCTGCGATGCCAGCCGCACCGCCCTTGAACGCCGCCGCGAGCTTGGCTGCCGCCTGCTGCGGCTCGACGCCGAGCGTTGCCCCGACATCGACGCTGACTTCGCCAATCGCCCGCGCCATCTCGAGCCGCAAGCCGCGAATGCGCACGAGCTGCTCGGTCACGGCTGCGGCGTCGGCGTTGCTGGCGCCGCGCTCAGAGATGGCGTTGGTCATCTCGCGCAGTTGCTGCGACGAGGCGCGTAAGCTCGGGTTGAGCGAGCCCGCGACTGTCTCGAGCCGGCGCGCCTGACTGGCGATGGTTGCCATGCGCGTGCCGACGATGGCAGCGGCAGCGGCGAACACGCCGAGCGCGCCGGCGGCGACCTTGACCGGGCCCGGTATCTTGCGGATGAGCTCGGGTATGCCGCCGAAGATGTCGGCGATTTGCGGGCCCTGCTGTATCAAAATCTGAAGCGGCGACGTGCCCATGCCCGCTTGCGTCACGATGTCGCTGATTTGCGGCGAGAGCTGCCCAAGCCGGCGCGCCGACTGGTTCGCTTTCTTGGCAGCGTCGTCGGCACCGTCGCCGGCGTCATCGTATTTCTCTCTCAGCTTGCCGAGCAGGGTCGCGTGCTCTTCGGCGCTGATACGCCCGTTGCTCAGGGCCCGGTCGAGCAGCGCCGTCTTGTCAGCGAGCGCTTGGGTCGCGGCGGCAGCCGGGTCGAGCTGCCGGCGCAGTGCGTCAACCTTGCGCGTCTGATCGCCGACGATGGCGTTGAGCCGCTCACCCTCGCGGAGCGTGCCGGCTTGCGCCTTCGCCGCCCGGTCATTGGCGGTCGCCAACCCCTCGCTCGCCTTCTGTGCCCGCGCCGCAGCGGCGGCAGCGGCAGCCTGCGCGCGGGCGACGCGCTCGGCGGTCGCCCCGCTCGTCTCGCTGACCTTGCGGGCCCGCTCGGCAGCCGCAGCCGCCAGAGCTTGCGCTTTCGCCGCGCGCTCGGTGGCTTTGGCGACCGCCTCGAGCGCTTTCGTGACGCGCTCGGAGCCGGCGACGGCACCCTGATTTGCTTGTTTGATACGGTCGGCCGCCCGGTCGAATTCGGCAGCGCCGCGCGTCGCCGCCGAGCTGTCGATAACGACTGCCGTGACCGCTGTTCTATCAACCATGGTCAGCCCTTCATGCGCGTGCGCAGGTAGTCGCCGAGCTCGTCAGCCGGGCGCGACGCTGCGGCTGCCGCCGGTGTTTCGTCGTCGTCGGATTGTCCGTTGATGAGCCGCAGGTATTTGACGTGACCCGCCAGGGCAAGCTCAATCTGCGGCATCGGCGTCATCATGGTCACTTGCGGCGACCACAATAAATAGCCGGTGCCGACTTCGAACAAATACGCATGATACTCGTCATGCGTCAGTCTTCGGCCTTTTTTTGGGTATCGGGCGCCCCGTCGCCGTCCCCAATCGGGCGCCCGCCATTTGCCAGGACCAACAGAAACTCGGTCGCCGGCGCCGTCAGCCGCAGCACGCCGGCGGCATAGACTTTCTCGTCGAGCCCGGCTGCCTCGAGCTCGGTTTTAAAGCCGAGCCCGTACCTGATGACAGCGGTAATCGCGTCGAGATCGCCGGCCGCGACCTTGTTTAACGCCGCCTGAAAGCCGCCGAAGTGGCGGCTTATCCGGGTCGCGGCGAACAGGCTCGGCACGAGCTCCGCCTGTCCCTCCGCAATGGCGATTTCAATGTGCCCCGCCATCAGATCGCTCATCAGGTGCCCGCCGTCGCAGCAACCTCGATAATGGCGCCGTTGATGCCGATGGTCGCCGTGCTGCCGACGATGCTGTTGCTGCTCGGGATAGCCGTTGTGTAGCTCATGACCTTGCCGGCGAAATACATCGTCGTGCCCGTGGCGCCGCCACCCTCGCCGGCGTCATTCAGCACGACGCGAAAGTCATAGTCTTTGTAACTGCCGGATGCCGTGACGAGAACTGCCTGCCCGGCGTCAGACGGCGCGCGGCCGAGATTGAGCGCGAGAGAGCCATCGTTGCGCGTACCCTTGAAGCGGTACGTATTGCCGTCATTGATCGGCTGATGAACGATTTCCTCATAGGATGCGCCGAACTCGCCGAACGAAACCACGTCGCCGATTTCAACCCATGTCAGGGCGGCGAACTCGGTCGCGCTGTCGGTCGCGGCGGCGTGGATGCCGGCTACATAGAGTTTGGTTTTCGCGGAAGTAACTACGCCTGTCGGCATGGCAGGGCCCTCAGTTTAGGTTGTGGAGTGGATCGAAACCGGCACGGTCAGGCCCGTGCGGAAGTAGTTACCCTCATCATCGCCGCTGCCCGCGCCCGAGAGCTCGTAGCCCCCTGTTTCGACGCCGGCGGCGAGTGTGCGAAGCTGAAGGATCTCGCCGAGCTGCTCGGCAAGCTGAAAGCCGACATCGGCACCCGTGCCGGTCGGTACGAAGACATGCGCCGCTATCAGCCCGTCGGCGGCGCGCACGCGCAAGCCCGTCGAGCCGAAAAGGGTCGTATCGCCGCCAACCGGCAGCAGCTCGAGGTATGCCCACGACAGCCCGTCAGGCGCCGCAAAACTCTCGTTCTGGTAGGCTATAGGCACGCCGGGAAAGTCTGCCGCGAGCAGGGCCCGCACGGCTGCTAGAACCTGATGCCAACCCATTTTAAATCCTACTGATGACCAGACCGGGCGAATGGACAGGGCGCCCCGCGCGCGGCCCGTTTACGAGCTCGTACTGCCCGCTGAAAGTCAGGGTGTAGACCCGCCGCACGTCGAAACCGGGAAAGCGCCCGCGCATCGCGGCGGCGCAGCGGTCGAAGATTTTGTCGTCGATGGCGAAGCTCATCGACCGCCCGCCCATCATCTGCACATCGACCTTGCGGTTGTAGGGCAGCCGGTTGCCGATGATGTAGTTGCTGTCCGACGGCAGCGCCCGGCTCTGCGCCGCGAAGCTCGACGCCGGTATCAGCCGCCCCTCGGCCTCGTGCGCCGTCGTCTGGCGACCGCCGCTGCGCCCTTTCGTCGTCGTCTTGAGCACGCCGACGAAAAACCCCTCGGCGTACTCGGTGCCGACCTTGCGCGCTTCGGCCTGCAGCCATTGCAGCGCCGCGACGACGATGAGCGAGCCGGCGCCGAACTCGTACCGGATGACGCCGCCATACTTGACGGTTTCTTCCGAAGCGCCGAGCCGGCCGTCAACATAGGTCACGACCTGCGGCACGTCGGATCTCGCCGCGACGTACTCGGCGAGTGTGCGCCGGGCGAACTTCGCGACGTATTTCTGAAACTCGGGCGGCTTGAGATCGGTCGCCGCCACGTCGAGCACGAGCTCGAACGCCTTTGCTGAGCTGCCGCGCGCCACTAGCCGCGCACCTGCAGAATGTGACCGACCGTCTCGGCGAGCAGCCGGCGCGTGTCGGGCGCCTGCACCGTCGTCGTAACCCCGTCGATGACGATGATGTCGCCCCGGCGCGGCGGTCCGGGCCAGCCGGCAGCCTCGATCTCGGCATTGCTGATGATGACTTCGCGGTCGCCCTGCGCAATGGAGCCGACGAGCTCTTCGGGTCGATAGCCGCGCGCCACGCCGCGCACCGCCACCTCGGTAAACGTCGCCGTCGTGCCGACACGCCGGCGCAGGCTCATGAAGCGCCCGCGCCGCTCGAGCATGTCGATGATGCGGGCAGCCGTCGTCGTCGGCATCAGGCGAGATCCCGGAAGCGCCACAGCCGGTCGGCGATGTCCTGCGGCACGCCGCCGGCCGTCACTTCCGATGATGACGCCGTGAATGTCTGGCTGATGATGCCGGGCACCTCTTCGCTGCGCAGCGCCGGGTCGCGCCCGCGCGTGAAGTAAGAGCGCTTGACCAGATCGATGCAGATGCGCTCGAGCGCCGGCGGCACCTCGCCGGGCGCGTAGCCGCCCCGATACTCGACCGTCAGCCGGCGCGCATACCAGCCGGTGCGCATGCCGCCGGCGCGGCGCCAGATACGGCCACGCGGCAGGTCTATCTCGTAGTCCGTCGGCGCGAGACTGCCGTCGTCGTCGGTGATGCCGATGAGCTCGACGACCGGCCGGCGCGCGACGAGCAGCGGCTCGCCCGCCATGCGCCACAGCCCGTCGCCGAACGCCAAGCACTCGAGCGCGAATACCTCGCGCACCGTCTCGAGCATGAACTGCCGGTCGCAGAAGCTCGCCATCTCGTCGGAGGCCTGCTCGATGAGCCGGGTCAGCGTGGCGTCGGAGGATGCGTCGGCAATGCCGAGCTCGGCCTTGACCGTCTCGAGCGATGCTAACGCTTGGCTCGGCGCCGGTGTCAGTACGGTCAACATGTGGCGCCCCCTCGAGCCCGGTTAAACGCTGTCGCCGTCGTCTTCGGCCTTGACCCTGCGCCGGCGCTTCGGCCCCTCGTCAGTCTTGTTGGGCGGTGCCGGCTCGGCCTTGTTGAGCGGTGCCGGCTCGGCCTTCGCGCCGCCCCGCCGCTCGGCAAAGCCGCGAGCCTCGAGCTCGGCCGCGCGCGCTTCCGACGCCTCGAACGTCTGCCCCGGCTGCACCGTGCCGCTGGCTTTGCTGTAGAAGACGACCTTCGCCGTCATGGTCACGTCAGCCATGTCATGCCCCTCCAATGAAAAAGGCGGCTGAAAAGCCGCCTTGTCGTTTTGCGTCGTGCTGCCGGTCACAGCAGGAAAAGCCTTCTGTCTCGTTTCTCGAGATTGTCTTGCGCCCATAACGGGCGCAGGTTTGACAGGCACCACGCCGCTTTAAACTCCCTGTCTTCGGCGCACGAGAACTTGAACGACGACAGCGGAATTATGTGGTCAATGTGCCAATCGGCGCCCCTGTTCTCCCAAGTCATCCCTTCAACAAATTGCCGTTCAAGATGTCGCATAAGCTGCTCGGCTGTGTAGCCTGCAAGGCTTTGCCATGTCCTGCCTGCCTTAACGCCTTTTCCCAAGCTTTTGCTTATTCCCGAGCTCATCTGTGAATTCAGCACAAACGCCGGGTCGGCTTTCCTCATCTTACTTGCCCATGCGTTATTCCGTCTCCGGTCAAACTCAGGTCGGCAATCATCACAGGCCATTTTGTTGTGTGCGCCTCGTCCCGCTGATTTCGGCACAGGTTCTAGGCAGACAACACAAACAACAACAGGTTTCGCAGGTGCAGCAGCGCGGGCGGCTGCCCTTCGCGCAGCCACTGCTTTTCTGCCCTTGTCTCGATTGGCAGCCTTCTGACAGTCGGCACAAAGCCTCTGCCCGCTGCTTCTCCTATGAAAATCCTTCTGGCATGTAGGACACTCTCCCACGCTCGCCAGCGCAGGCACTCGGGGCGGAGTGGTTAGAGCACGCCGCTTATACGCATCGGCTGCGGCGGCGCGCCGTCGCTCCCGCACCGTCGTCGCAAGACAGTCATGGCAAAATTTTTGCCCGTTGCTGCCTCTCGCGCACTCCTTTTTGCACTCGGCGCAAGTCATCAGACGTGCAGCCTTTGGCTTCTGCTGCTGCCTCCATAGGCGAGCCCATTCGGGGCGGCAGGCGATGCAAACCTTTTGGTTGCTGCTCGTCTTGGTGGCTTCGGCTTGGCACAAGCGGCAGGTCAGGACGTCAGGCGTTGCAGGCCCCCTGCGGCGAAGGTAAAGCTCGTGAGCCTTGCGCGCGTCCCATTGCAAGCGGCAGTCGGGGCATACCTGCTGCTTTGAGCCCGTCCGTTTTGTCACGCAAGCGCAGACGGCACAAATGATTGTGCGCACGGCAGACGCCGCCGTATCATGTGCATTAGGCATCGTTGAGCCCCTTTCGCTCATCGTTGACAGAAGCCAGCCAGGGTAGCCGACCCGGCTGGCTTCGCTCATTTTGCCCGAAAGCATCATGGCCGTCATTACTGCCCTAACGTGCATAAACGCTGTTACGCACCAACCACTGATCCTGTCACAAAAGCCTGCGGTAAATACACGGCAAGCGCGAGGCGTTCTTCCGCCAAGACCGTAACAGCGTTACGGATAAAGTTATCTCTATCCTCGGTTGAAACCTCGACTGCCGCATCCTGACGGTCGAAGAGCTGTGCACCGGGGCGGAAGGCGCCGACGAGGAACGTGCCCGCCGTGATGCGGCTGGTCGTGACGACCGGCAGCCCCCACAGGCGCGGTGTCACCGTGCCCTGGATATTGGCGAACAGATACGCGCCGTCGTCGGTTTTCGACAACTCGATGCCGGCCCAGTCATTCGGGTGCATGACGATGCCGGTCGCCGGATATTCGGTATTCTGCACCTGCAGGATAGCCAGCCGCAGCCGGTCGAGCCCGGTCGCCCCGGTGATGGTGATCGGCGCCGAGTACGCAGTCGCGAGCGGCAGGATGCCCTGCAGGTCGCCGCCGGTGCCGGTGCCCGCCAAAATCTGCGCCTCTTCCTCGAGCCGCAGCCCATAGCGCAGGCGCTCGTCGATGATGCTGCGCAGTTGTGCGGCGTCGTCGAGCACCTGCCTAGACGCGCGTACCCAGTGCGCTATGGTCGTAACAGGTGTATTGACCATATCGAACCGCATCGTGCTCTCGGGCTTGAGCTCGAGCTCGGGCACGGATGCTGCGCTGTTGGTAAACGCCGTTTCGCGCAGGTACTCGACGTTGTTGCTGTCGGTCTGCCCCGGCATGATGAGATCGCGGATGGTCATGCGCAGTTGCGGCAGCTCGAGCAGGCCCGGCCGGCGGTCCGGGCGGATGAGCACGCCGCCGTTGCCGTCAGTGTCGGTCGTAACGCTGGTGATCGCCTTCAGCGCCACCTTGACCGAGCCGCGCGGCTTGCTCGACATGTACGCCTTGACCGCTTCGGCCTCGACGACCTGCTGCCCGATGCTCTTGGCGGCGGCAGGCTCGGCAGCACCGTTGCGGCGCGCCATCTTCTGCTCAACGTCGTCGATGCGCGCCTGCAGCTCGTTCTGCTTGAGCAACGCCTCATCGACGCGCTGCTTGGTTTCGCCCGTGACGAGCCCCAAGTTGCGCATTTCGTTCTGCGTCACGTCGCGTGCCTTGAGCACCGCATCGCTCGCCGCTTTGAGCTCGACGGCAAGCTGCTTTACGTCGGCCAGCGCCGACGTATCGAAAGAACCATCCGGCATTTTTTGCCCCTGAATTTAGGTGTTAGGCGAAGCTCTTGAGTGCGTCGCGGAGTGCCGCAATCGCCTGTAGAGCGTCTGTGTCCGGTGCATGCCCGAGCTCCCCTCGGCTAGTCGCGAAGCACGAGCGCACGGCTCTCTCGGCTTCGGCGCGGCTCAGTTGGAAAGCATCCCGCAATCCACGCTCGAGCTCGCGTTCTGTCGGCGGCTCCCCCGCCAACAATTTCTCGCGCAACTGCGCGTAGTATTCTGACTTGACGCTATCAATCAGCGCGGCGCTGTTGCTGCCCATGCTGACGATGCTGACCTCGACGAGATTGATGCGCTTCAGCAGCGTCACGCCGGCGCGCTTCGGATCGGGCTCGGTATCCTCGGCGTAGTAGCCGATCGAAAGCCCGTCGATGTCGCCCTCTTTGAGCAGCTCGTAAGCCTCGCGCGCCCGCTGCACGCCCATGTTGAGCTTGCCCTCGACGTACAAGCCGCGCCCATCCTCGGCGAGATCGACCCACTTGCCGATCGGCTCGCGCGGGTCGTGCTGCCAAAACATTTTCGGGCGAGAGCCGCGCCGCTTGTGATCGGCGAGCGACATGCCGAAGCTGCCCGGCACGGTCCGCTCTTTGTGGCTGTCGGTCACAGCGAACACGGAGGCGTAGCCGGCGAAGGTGCCGCTGTCGTCGATGCCCTTGAGCTCGAGAACGGGCGAGAGCTGCTTGATTTGCGTCATGGTGCGGTTTCCTGCTGTCGCGCGGTCGATGTCACCTGCCCGAGCAGTCGCGCCGGGATGAGGTTGGATTGAATGGTCAGGTCATCGCCGCCGACTATGGGCGGCAGGTTTTCCAATGCGCGGATCTCGTTGCGCGTCATGATGCCGTTCTGGCTGTAAGCCGAGTAGAGCGCGGCGCGGCCGGCGCTGTCGGCCCGCATCAGCCCGTCGATTTTGAACTCGCACCAAAGGCTGTTGCGCTCGCCCGGCGGCACCAGGGCCCGGTTGCACGCCTGCTCGATGCGCGCCAGCGTCGGCCGCAGTCCGAAGGTGTGAAAGCCCATGACCTGACTTTCGAGCCCGGTGCCCCAGGATGTCGATTTGCTCATGTGGCCGACCATGTGCGGCGGCACGCCGAAGATGCGGCAGATTTCCTCGACCTGATAGCCTCTAGTCTCGAGCATCTGCGCGTCGGCCGGCGGGATGCTCAAAGCGCTGTATTCCATGCCGGCTTCGAGAAAAAGCAACTTACCGGCGTTGCTTAGCCCGGCGACCTGCTTCTCGATCCACTCGCGCGCCTCGACCCGCTGATCCTTGCGCAAGAGCTGCTTGGTACTGACGACGCCACTCGGTCGAAGTCCGTTACGGAAGGTGTGCCCGACCGTCTGTTCGACACTCATCGCGTTGCCGAGCGAATGACGGGCAGCGGCAATCGGGCTTAGCCCGGTCAGCCCGTCGAGCCCGAAGCCCTTGACGTGCAAGATCTGCTCTTCGGGATAAACGCGCAGGGCGCCGGTGCGCGGGTCGTGGTAGTGGTACTCGAGAAACCCGTCCACGTCGTCGCGCTTGACCTGCATGTGATCGGGGCGCAGCGGCGTCAGGGCCCGCGTGCGAAAGCCCTCGAGATCCTTGTGCGCGTAGCAGTTACCCCACAGCAGCAGGCACGCCGTCATGCTCTCCCAAAACTCGCACGGCGTCATGTCGGCGTTGGGGCGCTCGTGCAGCAGGCTATAGAGCCAGTGATCGCGCGCCACCACGGGGTAGCCGCGCGCGTCGGTGCGGTAGACCGGCAGCGGCAGGGTGCCGACGGTGCCGCTGATGAGGCGCACACACGCCCATACGGTCGCGAGCTGCAATGCCGTCGTCTGGCTGACCGTCTGCCCGCTGGCGCTGTCGTAACTGCCGAAATGCCGCATGATGACGGGATGGTCGAGCGGCAGGTTGCGGATAAACCAGTCCGTCATCTTGTGCCGCAGGCTGTCGAGCATCGTCATGCGAAAGCATCCCTGAAAAATTCCGACAGGTCGGCGCCCTGGTCGTCGCTGTCGGCCATGCCGCACGCCATGGCGAGCGACACGATGCCGTCGATGCGCCCCGTGCTGCGGCGCTTGCTGAAAATCCTGTTACCCTTGGCGTCGGCCTCGAGCTGCGCGGACGCGCTATTCCACGTCATGACGGGATTGGGCTTGACCCGCAGGGTGCCACCCAGGACGTGCTTCTCGAGCGTGTCCACGCTGCGCGGCATCCACAGCCCCGTATCGGCCGAGCGGTAAAAGCCCTGACCGTGCGCCGAGAGATCGACGCTGACGCCATGGTCGTCGAGATCCTGCTGCAGGTAGCCGATGCGGTACGGATCGAAGGCAATCGACCGCACGTCGAAGCGCGTCGTCAGCTCGCCGATCTCGCGGGCGATGTGCCCGTAGTCGACCACCTTGCCCGGCGGCGCCTCGAGGTAGCCGCCGTCGCGCCAAACGTCATAAGGCACCCGGTCGGTGCGGGCCCGCTCGAGCAAGGTGTCGCCCGGTGTCCAAAACCACGTTGCCGCCCATATCGCGCCGTCGCGCGGGAACGCCAGCACCAGCGCGCACAGGTCGCGCGCGCCGCCGAGATCAAGCCCGCCGAAGCACGGCTCGCCCTCGAGCTCCGACAGGTCGAAATCGACCTCGCAGGCGCGCCACAGGTCGCCGCTGACCCACGGGCTGTAGGCATCGACCCAACGGGAGAAATTGAGCCTCAAGACGAGCGATTGCTTGGATGGCATCCCGCGCGCCTCCGTCACCTGCTCGCGCAGGTAGCTCCGCTGGATGGTCTGCCCTAATGTCGGATTGCTCTTCGTCCAGCAGTCTTCGCTTTCAAACGGGTCATCCTCATCATCCAGCGAACAGACGTAACCGAAGAAACTGTCGTCAACTAATTCGCCTTTACTCACTTTGTCGCTGTATTCGTGGTACTGATAGCAAACAGAAGTGCGGTCAACGCCGCTGTTTGTTATCATGAATATGAGCGCTTGGCGGCGACCTTTGGTGCCGGCGCGCATCATCTCGACGACATTACTATCTTTGTGCTCGTGTATCTCGTCAATCAATGCGCAGTGCGGGCGCGGGCCCGACTGGCTGCTGTCGCTCGAAATTGCCCGAAAGAAACTGCCCGTCGCCAGATACGCGATATTCCACTCGCGACCGGGCCCGCCGCTGAACGTCAGCCGTTGCTTGAGCGCCGGCGACTGCCGCACCATGGCGACGGCATCGCGAAACAGGATTTGCGACTGGTCTTTCTTCGCGGCTGCCGCAAAGACCTCGGCGCGCGGCTCGCCGTCGGCGACGAGCATATACAACCCGATGCCGGCGGCGAGCGGGCTCTTGCCACTGCCCTTGCCCGCCTCGATGAACGCCACGCGAAACCGGCGGTAGCCCTCGGCGGTCACCCACCCGAACAGGCTGCCGACGACGAACTGTTGCCAGGGCGCCAATGCGAACGGCTGCCCCTCGTGCTCGCCGCCGACGAGGCGCAGCACCTTGGCGAAGAAGTCGATGACCCGGTGAACGCGCTCGAGATCCAGGCGCAAGCCGCGCTCGTGCGCCGTCTCCATGTCGCGCAGGTGCCGCTTGCAGGCGTTGCGCACCATCGGGCCCGCCACGATGGCCCCTGACACGACGCTGCGCGCGTAGTCGGTCACGGGGTCGGCGAGGGCAGCCGGCGGCGCCGCGCCGGCGTCTGCCTGCACGGCGGGTTTGCGCTTCGCAGCCATCAGACCGCCGGCCGGCTCTCAAGCACGCGGCGCGCTTCGGCGACGGCACGCAGCAGGCTCCCAGCGGGCAGGGTGCCGCCGGTCGCAATGACCGTCATGCGGCTTTCCATCATGGCGAGCGTCGTCTCGAGCTCGTGCACCCGGTTCATCAGGATTTCGACCGCCGCAATGGTCATTGAAAGAAATGCTCCACCGGGTCAGCCTCATCGGCCGAGTGTTCGCCGAGCCGGTTGCGCTGCGCCGGCGGCAGGGCGAGCTCGGCAGCGACCTTGCGCGCGATCTCGGTCTGGCGGTTGATGATAGCCATGTACGGGCTCTGAATGGGCAAGCCGGTGTTGGGCGCTTTCACGAGCATGCCGCTCGAGTGCATCTTGTCGGTCGCCTCGTCGGCATAGGCGAGAGCCAGGCACAGACGGGCGAGCAGCGGCGCGTCAATCGGCGCCAGGTGCCCCGGCGCGGCATTGTCGAGGTACATCTCCCAATAAACCTGCGCCCGCTCGTTGTTCGCTACCGACACGGGGCAGATGAGCGTCCCGCGCCGGGGCGCCGGCACCAGCGTCTTAAGGGGGCGCTTGCCGGGATTGCCGAGCAGCATTTTCTCGGCGACCGTCTTCGGTTTTCTGCCAACGGTAGCCATCACTCGGCAGCCTCGAGACTGGCGCGCGCAGAGGCGACTGCATCGTCATAACTGCCCGCGCAGTTGGCTGCCCACCCGGCGCCGGCGTAGCGCTGCTCGCACACGTCGGCGAAGCTCTGCCCGGTCGCCTCCAACGTGGCGGCTTGCCCCGTGAAATCCTGCCATCGCTTGACCGCCACATCGACGTATGCCGGGTTTAGCTCGATGGCGTGACAGGCGCGGCCGGTCATCTCGCAGGCAATGATCGTGGTGCCGCTGCCGCTGAACGGCTCGTAGACCGCTTGCCCAGGGCTGCTGTTGTTCTCAATCGGCCGTTTCATGCACTCGACAGGCTTCTGCGTCGGGTGCGCTGACTTTTCTTCCTTACTTCCCGACATGATGTGGATTGGGCTTTTAAGATCCCAAACGGTCGTCTGCTTGCGGTCCCCTGCCCAGTGCCCGGTGCCCTTGACGGCATACCAGCAGGGCTCGTGTTTCCAGTGATAGTCGCCCCGGCTGATAGCCATAACCGACTTGTTCCAGATGATCTGCGCGCGAAGCGTAAAGCCCGAAGCGGTCAGGCTTTCAGCCACAACGGCAGAATGCAATCCGCCATGCCACACATAGGCGATGTTGCCAGGGAAAAGCGCCCACGCTTCGCGCCAATCCGGTCTGTCGTCGGCTAGAACAACGCCTGTGCGGATCTTACCCATACTCGCGTGCCCGGCCTTGCCGCGCCATGTCGCATCGTACTCGACGCCATAGGGCGGGTCTGTGACCATCAGGTGCGGCGACACGCCGTTGAGCACCTTGGCGACTGTGTCGGCGTCGGTGCTGGAGCCGCAGACGATGCGGTGCTTGCCCATGATCCACACGTCGCCGAGCACGGCAACCGGGTTGACCGGCGGCTCCGGCGTTTCGTCCGGGTCGGTCAGCCCTTCGGTCGCTTCACTCAGGATGACGCCGAGCTCATCGTCGTCGAACCCGACGAGCTCGAGATCGGCGCCCATGTCGCGCAGGTCGGTCAATTCGACGCGCAGCATCTCGACATCCCACCCGGCATTCAGCGCGAGCTTGTTGTCGGCCAGGATGTAGGCGCGCTTCTGCGCCTCGGTCCAGCCGCGCGCGACCATGACCGGCACCTCGGTGATGCCGAGCGTGCGGGCAGCCATGACCCGGCCGTGCCCGGCGATCAGCATGCCGTCCTCGTCGATCAATACCGGGATCGTCCAGCCCCACTCGCGGATGCTCGCGGCGATCTGCGCGACCTGCGCCTCGCTGTGCGTTCTGGCATTGCGGGCATAGGGGACAAGGTCGCCAACAGAGCGCCGCTCGACCGCATCTGCGGGCCATGCGGGCGCTATTTCGGGCTTAGCCACTTTAAAGAGTACCCCCAAGGTTCATATCGCGGCGCTGCACACGAAGG
>Ga0307414_10000193_pt1 | contig 40968 bp, 40 predicted proteins | sample DK1Ometagenome_FD_203804 | JGI IMG/M metagenome (GOLD analysis project Ga0307414, IMG submission 203804) | Maize rhizosphere microbial communities from greenhouse at UC Davis, California, United States - DK15-O-3 | ecosystem: Host-associated > Plants > Roots > Rhizosphere > Soil | place: USA... | reverse complement strand
TTTTCGAAGTCGTTCCTTAATGTTTCCCGAATACCAGACAAAATGACTTTTATATTTCTTGAATGATAAGATTTGATAATTTCCTTTAGGCTTTGATACCCTGTGGCATCTATTAAGGGGACATATCGCATCCTGATGATAATAACTTTTGGTTGTAAATGTGTATTGGTGATGGTTTCTTGAAATTGACGTGCTGCTCCAAAAAATAGAGGGCCATTTATTTCATATAGCAAGACATCTTTAGGCATATCCAATAGTTCTTCATCAAATAAATGTTCACCATTTACATGATCTGTTGTAATATTTTCAACAACCACTGATTCGCTCATACGTTTCATAAACATAAAGCTTGAAAGTACAATACCAATTTCGATAGCAATAACTAAATCAAAAATAACGGTGAGAAAAAAAGTGGTCAATAAAATAATAACATCCATTCTATTGCCTTTTAAAATAGATTTGAATTGGCGCCATTCACTCATGTGATAGGCCACAACCAATAAAACCCCAGCAAGACAGGACATGGGGATTAACTTGGCATACGGCGCAAATAACAACATGATGGATAACAAAACCAAAGCATGTGCGATGCCGGCAATAGGCGTTCTACCACCATTTTTAACATTAGTTGCCGTTCTGGCAATAGCGCCTGTAGCGGGTATGCCACCAAATAATGAGGACATAATGTTTGCAGCACCTTGCGCTATTAATTCAACATTAGAACGATGTTTACCACCAATCATGGAATCTGATACGACGGCCGAAAGCAGGGATTCTATACTACCCAATAGCGCAATGGCAAAAGCGGGTGCTATTAGTAATTTAACAGTTTCGAAATCCATATTTGGTAATGAAGGCAAACTAAAATGATTGGGAATATTACCAAAGTTACTTTCTATAGTATCAACAGGAATATCTAAAAACTTCACAGCTAGTGTAGATACTAAAATAGCAACAATGGATCCGGGTATTTTTTTTATCAGTTTTTGAAAATATAAAGTAATAAGTATGGTTGCAACAGCAATGGCGATGGCATAATAATTCACATGATTGAAATTCTCAAAATAGACCTTCCATTTATCAATGAAATCGGCTGGAACTTTGGCTATATGTAAGCCGAAAAAATCATTGATCTGTGAAGAAAAAATAATTAAAGCAATACCACTTGTAAAACCAACAATAAGTGAATATGGAATAAACTTTAGCAAATTACCCAATCGTGCCAAGCCCAGACCTATTATTATAAATCCGGCCATGAAAGTGGCAATGGTCAATCCGTTGATTCCAAATTCCTGAACAATACCATAAACAATAACAATAAAAGCACCAGTTGGGCCTCCTATTTGTACACGGCTACCGCCAAAGGTTGAAATGATGATTCCTGCAATAATAGCTGTTATGATGCCTTTTTCTGGAGAAACCCCAGATGCAATGGCAAAAGCAATAGCAAGAGGAAGCGCTACAATACCAACAATAATACCAGAAAGAATGTCTTTTATAAGCGTTTCTTTAGAAATGCCTTCTTTAATAAGAGACATTAATTTGGGGGTAAATTCTTTTTTCATGGTGTTATTTAAACAACCCAAATACTGTTGATATTCAGATTTTTAAAGTTAAATGAGCCAACACGAAATTAACTAATTTCATGCTATATCAATTATAAAAAAGAAATGATTTTTATTTTTTTTGCAGTAATTATCAAGGGTTACTACCACTCACGAAGTTTGTTCAAGGCTTCTTGAGCTTCTACTTCTTCTTGTGAAATCACTTTTAAAAAGGAAGGATGTTGTTCTATGGCGTATTCAATTCTTTTAACAATATCGTCAGTGGTTTCGTTTTCATAATCAATGACCAACGGTTCTTTAATTTCTATAGATTGCAGAATATTTTTCTTTTTAATTCGGAGTCCTTTTTTATCAAACGAACGTCTAAACCCATCAATAACAATAGGAACAACAATAGGTTTGTAGTTTTTAATAATAAACGCCGTGCCTTTTCTAATGGGTTTAAAAGGTGTGGTGGTACCTTGCGGAAACGTAATAACCCAACCATCATCCAGTGCTTTTGCAATATTGGAAATATCACTCATTTTAACTTGCCTGTTCACATCTTTACCCTCAGCGCGCCAAGTACGTTCAATACTAATAGAACCTACATAAGCTAAAATTTTTGGCAATAATCCAGCTTTCATAGTTTCCTTGGCAGCAACATAGTAGATGTTAAGTTTGGGATTCCATAGATAACCGACATTTTTTATGGAATCTGTTCTGCCGCTTAAACTGGCGTTGAAAACATGAAACATGGCAACAACATCTGCAAAATACGTTTGGTGATTAGATACAAAAAGGACATTGGTATCTGGTAGTTTTTTTATGATTTCAGAACCTTCAATTTGTAATTCATTAAACCCACGAAAACGTCTGTGAGTCATAACGCCCAAAATACGTATGAGCCATTTTTTCACAAAAAGTATATGTCCGAATGGATTTCGCTTAAACAATCCCATGTATCATGCTTCTTAGTTAGAGGGTACAAATGTAATAAATCTATTAAACTAGATTAATTCTTTTAATAAGTCTTTTATCTCACTTAATATCATGGCGGTGGCTCCCCAAACAATATGACCATTTAAAAGAAAGGTAGGCACTTCAACATCAATATTATAAGATGCTTTAACACGGTTGGTCATAATCACGTTTTCATCTAAAAAATGCTGTAAATCGACTTCAATGATGGCCTCAACTTCATCTTCTTGAAGTATGAAAAAAGGCCTTTTTTCAGTCAGGGCAATAAAAGGATGCACATAAAAATTACTTGGCGGAATATAAACCCCACTTAATTCGTGAATAACAATTATGTCGTTTTTTGGCACACCCACTTCTTCAAAGGTTTCCCTGATGGCTGCTTCTTTTAAAGAATGGTCATGAATTTCTAATTTCCCTCCAGGAAAACCGACTTGTGCCGAATGAATGCCTTCATAAGTCTTTCTTAGTATTAAAAGAAATTTTGTTTGGAGGTTTTCATCTGGATAAAATAATGCTATAACACCTGCTTTTTTCGCTACCTTAATAGCCTCATTCTGACTTTTTAACAATTCTAATCGAGATGCTGGCATCATTTTAAGATGTGATGCTTCGGCTGGAAGCTTTATATTTTTTATTTTTGAAGATAATCGTAAAAATTCATTAAAATCCATTGTTTATGCGCCTTATCTTATTCTTATTTACTGTTCTATTATTTCTGAATTGTGAAGATAAACAATCAAAAAAGAAAAGTGTTATTAAAACTGTTGAAACTAAAGATACACTTGCCAAAAAACCTATCCAAGAACCTGAAAACGAATTCCCTGTTTTAAACGACAACAATGCGATACCCTTTTTTGCTGAATATGATAAAATTCATAAGGAAAACAAGGTTAGAATTACTACTGATTTTGGTGATATTGATATCATTCTTTACAATAACACAAAATATCATCGAGCCAATTTTATTTATTTAACAAAACGACACTATTTTGATGACACACAGTTCTACAGAGTTATCAATAATTTTATGATACAGGGAGGCAATAGCGATGATATGAAAACTGGCAGAAAACGACATGAAATAGGACAATACGTATTGCCCACTGATACCAAAAAAGGTTATACTCACAATAGAGGCGTGATTTCTATGCCCAGTTCTGAAATTGATAATCCCTATAAACTAGCATCTCCTTTTGAATTTTTTATTGTGCAACAACAAGGTGGCGCACATCATCTAGATGGAGATTTTACCATTTTTGGTGAAGTAACCAGAGGTATGGATGTGGTAGACAAAATTGCTGCAGTTGAAACTGATGATGGTGATTGGCCTTTAAAAAATATTTATATCAGGAAAGTGGAGATTGTTGAATAGCTGTTAGCTGTTAGCTGTTAGTAAAATTAACTTTTAACTTTAAATCACATATCTTGTGTGTAATAATTATAATCTTTTAAAACCACGTCTATAAAATCCATATCCGTTTTTTGTTTCATTTCCTTAATATCTGTAACCTCCATAATTTTTGAACGTAATTTAATTAATGTCTGATAATCTCTAGCTGCTTTTGCAGTTGCAAAGGTTTCTTTAATGATTCTCGCATCGTTATCGGATAATTTGATGACATTTAAGTAAGTTGGTTTATAATCTTCCCGTAAATTTTCAAGAATGGTATGATTGATAGTCACATTTTCCTTTAGACTAATAACCGCTGTTCCCGCAGCCATATCACCCAATCGTTGTGTTTTGTTATTGAAGAGCATCACAAAAAATCCTAAACCCAATATATAAACATCAACAATTCTAAAAAACCAACGCACCACATAATCTGATATGGAAGCTTGGTAACCATCAATTTTTACGACTTTAATTTTAAGTGCTCGCTTTCCTACGGTCTGCCCTTGTAAAAATGATTCCAAAACTAAGGTGTAAAACATAACAGGCAAACCAAGCAATGTATTAATACCAATTTGCGACCATTCATCCATATTTTGAAATGCATCAAAAATATTAGCAACAATAAGCAAATAGCCGATTTTAATAGCCATATCAATCATAAAAGCTATCAACCTTTCACCTGCTCCTGCGGCGTTGAACTTAATTTTTACATTTTGAGTCGTGTTAATTTGTAACTCTGACATTTTATATTTTAATTTATCAAATATATGAGGGAAGTTTCATTCATCAAGCAAAATAAGGAAAAATGGCTGAGTTTTGAAAACGCCATTTACAATAATGATTTTAAAGACCCGGACCAATTGGCGTCCCAATATATTCATTTAATAAACGATTTAGCTTACGCACAAACCTATTATCCGAAGAGTAAAGTTATTGATTACCTCAATCAATTAGCTGCAAAAGCCTACCAAAAAATTTATAAAAATAAACGTGAAGACACCAATAGAATTCTTTCCTTTTGGAAAACTGAAGTGCCTTTAATTTGTTACCAATATAGAACATTCATTTATGTAGCATTTATTATCTTTTTTACGTTTACGTTTATCGGTGCTATTTCTGCAGCTAATGATGGAGAATTTGTACGTTCCATTTTAGGGGATGATTATGTTAACCAAACCTTGGTGAATATTGAATCTGGTGACCCTGTGGCTGTTTATAAAAGTGGCAGTAATTGGGGCAGTTTTATTGGTATCACAATTAACAATTTACAAGTAGGCGTCTTGTCCTTCATATTAGGTGTCTTTGGTGGTATTGGCACGGTGTATATTTTGTTTCAAAACTGTATCATGTTAGGTTCTTTTCAATATTTTTTTTATGAAAAAGGTGTTTTCTGGGAAAGTGTGCGTGGTATTTGGATTCATGGTGCCATGGAAATTTTTGCCATTATTATTGAAGCTGCTGCTGGTTTACTTTTAGGTGCCAGCATTTTATTTCCTGGAACGCATTCTAGATTCACATCTTTTAAACAGGGCGCCAAAACGGGTATAAAAATTTTAATCAGCACATTTCCTTTTACATTCTCAGCGGGGTTTCTAGAAGGCTTTATAACACGTTATTCTAATGTTATGCCGAATTGGTTATCGGTTGGTATTATTATCATCACGCTTAGCATCATCAGTTTTTATTATTTAATGTATCCATTTCAGGTTCAAAAAAGAGTTACAAAAAACATTCGTAGTTGACATTCAAAAAATCACATAGCATACTTCTATTATTTCTTATTGTTTTCAATATGGGAAATAGTTGCGCCATGGCTTTTCAGAAACCAAATACTAACAGAATCTTTGATACCGATTTTAAAGACCATTACTCTGGAAATAAGTATGATTATGAAGGCAAAAAGATTGTCACTAAAACACCAGCTGGTTCTGGAAATTATGAAGATTATAAAAATAAAAAACCTCAAATAAAAGAAGATGATAATAGTAGTTTTAGTTTAAATCTTGGCCCATTAAGTTGGCTTTTTTACTTGGCTCTTTTCATTGCAGTTGGTTTTTTAATTTACATACTATTGAATGAAGGCGGCTCAGGTTGGTTTTCTTCCAAAGGGCATAAAAAAATAGAAACTTCTGAAGATATCACTTCTGAAAATATTCAAAATGCGGATATTAATGCGCTTATAACTCGTGCTGAAAATAATGAGGATTACCGACTTGCCATCCGCTATTATTATTTGCTGGTTTTAAAAACCTTGTCCATAAAAAACCACATAAAATTTGAAGATGATAAAACCAATGCCGAGTATTTAAACGACATCAAATCTAAACCATTTAGCCCTGCGTTTGAATATACTTCTTATCTCTATAATTATATTTGGTATGGGGAATTCCCTTTAGATGTCCAGCAATATAACCAAGCTAAGGATAAATTTATGACACTTTTAAATCAGGTAAAATAATGAAGAAAATTTGGCCCATACTTCTCATTATTATTGCTTTGGTTGTCACTGCTGCCATTGCTATTGGGATAAAAAAGACAAGAACGGTGGATTGGGAAGAATCCTTTAACGAAAAAAGCAGCAAACCTTATGGCGTCAGCGTTTTTTATAATGAATTGCCTAAACTATTTAAAAATCATGAAGTCAGAACCGTCTATCATACGCCCGAAAATTATTTAAGCGCAAATTCCGAAGATGGTTATGGTGATCATATAGCTAAAGGAAGTTTTATAATTGTTGGTAATTCTGATTATTTGGGTGATGAATCGGTTGATGAATTATTAAAGTTTGTTGATGCAGGCAACACGCTTTTTATATCAGATTATTATTTTGTACAAAAAATTCACGACACCTTGCAAATAGACGTTACATATGCTGAAAACACAAAAGACAGTATTTCTTATGTGTCTTTTGAAAACAAACGCTTAGCAAATTCCATCATAGATAAAAATGAAGGCATTAATTATTTTTCGAGTTTCGACTCAATCAATTATCATATTTTAGGATATACAAAAACAGATGAAAAGCGGATTAATTTTATTGAAGTCCCTTTTGGAAAAGGCCATATTTATTTGCATTTAGAGCCCAAAGCATTTACAAATTATAATATGCTGAAAGATGACCGGTATAAATATGCCGAAGCTCTTATCTCCTATTTGCCAGATGCCGATGTCTATTTTGATTCCTACACTAAAATAAATTCTGGCTATGGTGATGCTGAGAAAAAATCGAATTTAAGTTGGTTTTTGGAGCAATTATCGTTTAGGTGGGCTTGGTATACAGCTTTGGTTTTTACTATGTTGTTTATGATTTTCAACGCAAAACGCAGGCAACGTATTATCAAAATCATCAAGCCTTTACAAAACACCACCGTTGCTTTTGTCAAAACGGTTTCAAATTTATATTTTGAAATTCAGGATCATAAAAATCTGATTGATAAAAAAATAACTTACTTTTTAGAAAAAATTAGAACGGATTATAATCTAGACACCTCTGTTTTGAATGACGAATTTATCATCAAATTGGCATCTAAAACGGGCAAGAAAAAAGAAGATGTTAAAAGAATTATAGATTATATAAATTGGTTAAAATCAAGAAAAGAGTATGCTGAAGGCCATCTTTTAACACTCAATAAAGACATAGAAATTTTTTATTCAAAATAAATTATGGAAGAAAATAAAGATCAACATGAACAAGATTCATTATTGTCAAAACCAGAAATAGCAGATTCTGATCAAGTCATTTCTGAACCGGCCAATACGGAATTACACTTTCAAAATAGATTAGATTTATCGGAATTACAAAGCAGTGTCAATAAAATAAAAGAAGAAATCGGTAAAGTCATCGTCGGTCAAAAAGACATGATAGACATGCTTATTGCCTCGCTTTTGGCAAAGGGACATTCGCTTATTGAAGGCGTTCCAGGCGTTGCAAAAACCGTTACTGCAAAACTGATAGCCAAATCGTTGAGTGTTGGTTTTAGCAGAATTCAGTTTACACCCGATTTAATGCCTAGTGATATTTTAGGAACCTCAATTTTTAATCTAAAAACATCGGAATTTGAGTTTAAAAAAGGGCCCATTTTCTCAAATATGGTGTTGATTGATGAAATCAACCGCGCTCCAGCAAAAACACAAGCCGCTTTGTTTGAGGTTATGGAAGAACAACAAATAACCATTGATGGTCATAAATTTTTACTGGAATCTCCATTTATGGTGCTTGCCACCCAAAACCCTATAGAACAAGAAGGCACGTACCGTTTACCAGAAGCGCAATTAGACCGTTTTTTATTTAAAATAAATGTGGAATACCCTAATTTAGGTGAAGAAATTGAAATTATTTCAAGAGAGCATCAGTTAAAAGAAAAGATAAAAATAGAAGAAATCACGTCTTTTTTAACGGCAGCTCAAATCTCCATGTATCAAAAGTTAGTGACACAAGTTTTAGTTGAAGAACATTTATTAAAATACATTGCCGAACTCATTGTAGCCACAAGAAACAATCCTTTTTTATATTTAGGCGCATCGCCTAGAGCTTCCATTGCTATCTTAAAAGCCAGTAAAGCATTTGCCGCTATGTCTGGACGTGATTTTGTAACACCGGAAGACATAAAACGCGGCGCCATTCCAGTGTTACACCACAGAGTTATCGTGACTCCAGAACGTGAAATGGAAGGTGTAACCAGCAAACAAGTCATCACTCAAATTATTGAAACGGTTGAAATACCTAGATAGTTGTTTGTTGTTTAGGTGTTTGTCGTTTAGGCGTTTAATCGAGATAACTTTTAACTTTTAACTTTTAACTTTTAACTTTTAACTTTTAATATTGAAATTCCTTAAGCCTTTTTACATACAACCACGATTTTTCTATGTCGGTATTGGCATTGTGGTGTTATTTGGTTTAAGTTATTTTGTGCCAGTTTTATTTAATATTGCACAACTGTCTTTAATGTTAGTTGCTTTCTTATTTGTGGTTGATTTTCTAATTATTTTCCTTGGAAAAAACAAGATTGAAGCTTCACGAAATTTACCCGATAAATTTTCAAATGGTGATGAAAATGGCATTCAATTACAAATTGGCAACAACTACCCTTTCTCAGTTTATTTGGAAATTATTGATGAAATTCCTGAACAGTTTCAGGTACGGGATTTTAAACTTAAAGAAACCATTTCATCTAGGAAATCTAAATCCATTTCATATCAACTCCGACCAACACAGCGCGGTGAATATCATTTTGGAAATCTGAATATTTATGCTTCATCCGTTATAAATTTAGTCGCCAAACGTTTCACATTCAACAATGGTGCTATGGTGCCAACCTACCCAAGTTTCAAGCAATTAAAAAAGTTCGAACTTTTAAATATCAATCAAAATTCTTTGGATTATGGATTAAAAAAAGTACGCCGACTTGGGCATACCATGGAGTTTGAGCAAATAAAAGACTATGTTTTGGGTGACGATCTGCGGACTATTAATTGGAAAGCCACTGCCAAGAAAAACCAATTGATGGTCAATCAATTTCAAGATGAGAAATCGCAACCCATTTATTCGGTAATAGATAAAGGGCGTATCATGAAAATGCCATTTGACGGTTTAAGTTTGCTGGATTACGCCATTAATGCCACCTTAGTTATTAGTAGCATAGCTTTAAAAAAACAGGACAAAGCGGGATTGTTTTCTTTTTCTAAAAAAGTGAAAAATATGGTGGTTGCCGAAAGAAGAAACTCCCAAATGCAATATGTTTTAGAAGCACTTTATAATATTAAAACCGATTTTTTTGAAAGTGATTTTAGCCGATTATACACAAGCATAAAAAACAACATTACACAAAGAAGCCTTCTTTTACTATATACAAACTTTGAAACTTTGGATGGGTTGAATAGACAATTACCTTATTTAAAAGCCATTGCTAAAAGTCATTTGTTGGTGATTATCTTTTTTAAAAACACCGAACTTGATAGTTTAATTAATGACAAAGCACAAACTGTTCAACAGGTTTACGACAAGGTTATTGCTGAAAAATTCGCTTTTGAAAAACGTTTGATTGTAAACGAATTAAAGAAATATGGCATTTATTCCATTTTAACAACTCCAGAAAATTTAACCATAGATACCATAAATAAATACTTGGAAATTAAAGCCAGAGGGCTATTATAAATGTTATAAACACTTCATCATTAAAAATCTACAGTTGAGTCACTAGTATTATTACAACATGTTTTCTAGGCAGATATTTGAACCGTAAAACAATTAAAATCAGATATTATGAAAACCATCTTAACCATCATCGCACTTACCATTTCTGTAACATTTAGCCATGCTCAAGAAGCAAAAAATGGACAAACCATTATGGTTACCATAAATAAGATTACAAATAATAATGGACATGTATTATTATCACTAAATACAGAAGACACTTTTATGAAAGGTCAAGGCATACAATCTATTAAAAGCAAAATTGTTGATGGAAAAATAGTTGCCACTTTTAAAAATGTAGAACCTGGAACCTATGCCATTATTGCTCTACATGATGAAAATGACAATAACACTATGGATTTTGATACTAATGGCATGCCTAAAGAATCCTATGGCACTTCTGGTAACACTTTGGAATTTGCCCCACCTCAATTTAATTCCTCCAAGTTTAATGTCAGTCAAGAAGATTTGGAAATGACTATCATATTCTAATCACAAGCTTTTAAAAATAAAAAGCGACCCTTAAAAGGGTCGCTTTTTTGCTATTAATCACTCTCTTCTTAAACCGTTTCGTTCAACCACGCTTTCATCATCCATACGGTCTTTTCTTGTTCGGTAATAAAATCACTCATCATGGAATTAGTACCTTCATCATTAGCTTTATCAGATTTATCCAAAATGGCACGTTCTATTTTTAATAATTCTGATAAGGAATCTACTATTAAAGCCACTGCTTTTTCATCTTGAGAAATATTTTTTCCAATCGGCACTTGGGCATTATCCACATAATCTTTAAAAGTATGAAAAGGTGTTTCACCCAAGGTTAAAATGCGTTCTGCAATCAAATCTATTTTCATATTGGCATCAGTATAAAGCTCTTCAAACTTAATATGTAAATCGAAAAAACGTTTTCCTTTAATATTCCAATGAATGCCACGAACGTTCTGATAATATATTTGAAAATTTGCTAACAAATTATTTAAATCCTTTGCTAAATCTTTAGTTTTTGAGGTGTCTAAACCTATACTGTTGACTGTCATAATGGTATTCTTTTTTATTATTCCCACAAATTTAAATTATAATTAACGTTAATAACTATAAGTTTTATTGATAGTTTTTATATTTTTATAGTCTAAATTGATACCTAATGACCATTACACAATTATACTACGTTTTAGCAGTGGCCGAAAACCAAAACTTTACGAAGGCTGCGGAAAAATGCTTTGTAACCCAACCCACTTTAAGTATGCAAATCCAGAAATTGGAAGATGAATTGAACATCCAAATTTTTGATAGAAGCAAGAAACCCATTGAATTGACTGACGTTGGTAGAAAAATCGTGATCCAAGCAAAAAATATTGTAAATGAATCATACAGAATACAGGATATTGTTGATCAGCAAAAAGGATTTATTGGTGGCGAATTTAAATTGGGCATTATTCCAACGGTGATGCCAACCTTATTACCGATGTTCTTAAAAGCCTTCATTAAAAAATATCCAAAAATCAAACTTAAAATCGAAGAATTAACCACTGATGAAATCATAAACAGATTGAAAGAGGGTCATTTAGATGCCGCTATTGCCGCCACGCCATTGGAAATTGACTTTATAAAAGAACGTGTATTGTATTTTGAACCCTTTGTAGGTTACATTCCCGAAAACCACAGATTACATACCAAACAAAAAATTAATACCGTTGATTTGGAAATTGATGACATGCTTTTATTGGAAGATGGCCATTGTTTTAGAGATGGTATTATAAATCTTTGCAAAGCTTTTAAAAATCAAACGGAAGAAACATTCCAATTAGAAAGTGGTAGTATAGAAACACTTATAAAACTCTCCGATGAAGGTATGGGCATGACCCTTCTGCCCTATCTACATACTTTGGATTTAAACGATAAAGCCAAAAAGAATTTACATTATTTTAATGAACCAAGTCCGGCGAGGGAAGTCAGCATCATTTATCATAAAAGTGAATTAAAAATCCAAATTATTGAAGCGATGCAAAGTGTCATCTCTGGAATTATTAGAGGTGCCATTGCGTTTCAGAATGTAAAAATTATCAGTCCGTTACCAGCAAAATAAAAAAGAGCGACCATTTAAATTGGTCGCTCTTTGATTTTATAAAATATAATTCAAATAAACCATAAACCTATTTTTAGAGGTGACATTATCACCAAAAAGATTCTGACTTATAGGAAAAGTATAATTGGCTCCAATAATAAATTTATCAATCATAAATTCTGAGCCAAAAGCTCCATTTACAATGTTTCCATTTGTTTCTGGCAATGCTTCATTAAATTGCTTGATGGAATCATATACGTCGCCGGATATGCCTAAAAACGGACTAAAAGCCGATTTTTCCAAAGGCAAATTATAATATACATTGGATGAAAAACTAAACTGATTTCCAAATCGATACTCGTTTCTATTTTCAGTTTTTAAATAATAGGTCGCCGATGTATTGACGCCCAAATTATTTTTTGAATACGAATGAAGGATAGAAAAAATAGCATCCAAACTTCCTGTACCTACTTGAAATCCTGGATTAATTCTATCGGTTAACATATCTTCAAATTCCCCTGTAGGTAATTTTAAACCAATACCGAGATTCAATCGGTGACCGGATAATTCCCTTGCTTCATCTTCTCCTTCCACATGATTAAAATCAACTTCATGATCCTTATGTTTTTTAAAAAATTTAAATTGATACCAGCCTATTACCGTGATATCGCCCAACCCATTAATATGTTCGGTTCTATCCTCAAAATGTCTATACAAATCTTGATAAGGAACAATCGCATTAAAATATAATTTATCGTTTACTGGAACTCTTCCCCAAACTTGATACGTATTGAATCGTTCTTTACTTGTTGGCGAATTGCTAAAAATCCCATCTCTCGATTCGTAATCTTGGTAAATGTATCTCAAGCCCACAAAGCTAAGATTATCTAAAGTCCCAAAACCTGAACTACCACTACTTGTAGAACAGCCACACAAATCGCAAAAAACCTTCAAAGGACTGTGTATATGCGGCGGAATGATTGTTGCATAATTCTCTAAAGAAAATAATAGTGCGGACAAACCAAACAAAATGGCTTTAATTTTAAAATTCTGAAAAACGTTTATCATTTAAAAATTCATTATCGGTTAATGCTTTTAAGAAAGCAATAACACTTTCTTTTTCGTAAGCTGAAAGGGATATTCCAAAAGAACCATCTGCTCGTTTTAAAGATGCATCCACATTGCCATTGTCTATCATGCCAGCATCATAAAAATCAAGTACAGCTTCCAAACTAGCGAACCTGCCATCATGCATGTAAGGAAACGAAACCTCAACATTTCTTAAACTAGGTACTTTAAACTTATATAAATCGTTAGGATTTTCTAAAACCCCAAAACGCCCTTTATCATCAAGTCGCGGATTAATGGATAATCCGTTGTTCCTATAAGATTGATCTGAAAATAAATCGGTTGCATGGCAGGATGCACATTTGTTTTGGAACGTGCTTAGTCCATCCAATTCAATTTGAGATAGTGTTATATTCTCTTCCTGTCTCACATATTTATCATACTTAGAGTTTGAAGAAATCATCATAATCATAAACTGAGACAAGGCCTTTAGCATGTTAGAGGTATTAATTTCACCATCTTCAAAAGCCAGAACAAATTGTTTTTGATAATATTTGTCTGCTTTAAGCTTTTCAATAACATTGCTTAGAGTTTCACCCATTTCCAATTCACTAGTTAGGGGAATGATGGGTTGCAAATCTAAATGAGACGCTGCACCATCCCACATAAAATCACTTTGAAAAGCCAAATTTTGAATAGGTTGTGCATTTCTTAAACCGATGCCTCCATTGACACCATGACTTAATGTATGCCCATGATGTGTAAACGCAAACGCTTGTTCATGACAAAAAGCACAAGGAATGGCATTGTTAGCCGACAATTTACCATCGTAAAATAGTTTTTTACCCAATTCAAATCCCTCTTCGGTTAATGGGTTGGTCTCCAAATTATAAGACATATCCGGAAAATTTGAAGGCACAGCAAAATTTAATGGCTTAGGAATATATCCCTCACTATCATCTTTTGAACATGACAAAAAAATAAACGTACTCAAGATGACTATGATTAGTATTTTTTTCATTGTCGATTTTTTTACTTAATTACAATCTCATAATTAGAAAGCCATTTAAATGAGCCCCTCTAACTATGATATGTTTATGGATTAGTTATTATGGACATGGTGTACTTCAAAAACACCTTTGAAGTTCTCTGCAATAACAGGTGTAGTTATAGCACTGGTATGCACTTGATCGTAACCATCATCAAAACTCACTGAGGTTACACCATCAAAAACCTTGGAAATATCCGCTTCAATATGAATTTCAGGTTGTGCTGTTTCACGAACTCTGACACTGTTTGGAAATGTTAAAGTAACCTCCTTATAATTATCCAAAGACGTGCCAACGCTTCCCATATGAACATTTAAAGCGGCATCTATTACCGTGCTACTAGAGTAAGTACCATCAAAACGGATAAATCTATAACCCGTTGCCCATGACCATAGCATGCCAGCTTCATCAGCTTCATTTAAAAAATCGCCTTGTCCTTCAGCTCCCAATAAAAATCGTGCTTGGTCTATGCCGATACCAAAAGTGATTTCAGTATAATCGGCTGCCGGAACATCATTTAATGTTATAAATATTTCACCAGCATTGTTCCCATTAGCTTCATCAACAATGAATACATTATTTGCTGTTGGGTAGTGAAAAATATTTCCTTCGGAATCTTTAACTCTTACATTACTAATGATATACTTTAATGTTGTTAATTTATAAGATTCACCATTCGATTTATTATAGCTGGTACCAAAAATAAAATCTTGGTCCCCCACGCCATTGTCAAATTTCAAGTCTAAACTTCCCGTTTGTCCTGTTAATTCTTCTTTATCATCAGAAGAACATGATATGATAGATATGCACAGCAATAATGCCAATGCTAATTTTGTAATTGTCATTTGTTAAAAATTTAATATATAAGTGCCATTGTAGGCAAGCACTTGTGTAAGCCTTGTAAAAACTAACTATTAAATTTTATGAAATAGGAGGTTTAAAATTTGAAGATTCGCGTAAAAAACAATACGTATTAGAATAGTTAAATACTGTCTCTTTTGTAGAAGAAACATAGACATTATGAAACTTTACATCTGGATGGGTTGATATAAACGCAGGTATAAATAACTCGAATACAACACTTAAGAATTTATCACCGTTGTTTTCCTTGGAATCTGAAGCCTTATTTAACTGTTCTGCCAAAAAACATTTACCATCACAGTGCAGTTGCGGTTTATTTTTGTTAACACAATATTGCTCAATAATTGAATTTAAATTTAGTCCATAATAGGATAAGCATCCCAAGTAATAAACAGGACGTATAGAAAAAACCAATAGAAGGGATATGACAATAAATTTTTTCAGTTCTAGTTATTTTTCGCAAATATACAATTCAGCACAAATAATTGTAGTTAAAAATCATGAAAATAAAAAAGCGACCAAATTTGGTCGCTTTTCTTATTGCTTTAGATAAATCAAACATCTATCGAGTTCTGGGTTCTGCCTTATAAGTGATAGAATAAACTCTTTAAGTTCTTCAATCTCGTAAGGTAATAATCGTTCCACTGCTTTTTGAACTTCTTTACAGAACAGTGTCGCATCAAAACTAACTTTATTAAGTACTGTTTTGGTGTACTCAAGCATTGCTCTAGCCATGGTTATTTGTCGGTTTTAGGTTTACAATAAAGAGTAGATTTGTTTTATACGATGTAAATTTAAAATTCCGTTTTTAAAATTAATAAAAAATATCAAAGAATTTTAAATTTTGATTAAAATTAACTTTTTAAAAATTAATCAGCTAAATTAGGGATAAACAAGTTTTCTTTCAAATCATATTTAAATGAATTAAGCTTTTCAGTAATTAATTTAACTGTTTTAGTAACACTACATCTAACAAATATTTTTAAAAACTCCCCTAAACTTATATTTTTACAGCATTAAATTTTTCAAATAATAAATTGCTAAGTAAACCAATATCATCTCTCAACTTTCAATGTCTCTCACACAATGAATACTTTTAAAATATTTTCAACATTTTCTATTTTTATATTTTTTTTAAATCCAAAAGTTTTTTACGGGCAAGACATTTGCACTAGTTACACAACAACTCCAAACACAGGCATTTCTAGTAATGGAGCAAATAAAGTATATAACTCAGTTATTAATATTCCTGATCCTTATATAATTACCGATGTAAATGTTACCGTTAATATAACTCATATGTATAATGCCGATTTAGATATTTATTTAATATCACCATCTGGTACAACCGTTGAATTATCTACAGATAATGGAGGAACTGGAGATAATTACACCAATGTTACTTTTGATGACGCCTCTCCAAATGTATTACCTACAGGCCCCACTAATATTTCAGGCACTTTTCGTCCTGAAGGCTCTTTAGCTTATTTTAATGGAGAAAATTCTAGTGGCAATTGGATCTTGAGGGTTATTGATGATGCCAATGGAGATGGTGGAACAATTATTAATATTACTTTAAACTTGTGTACAACGCCTCCTATTGATGGTTATTCGGGTCCTGGCGGTGTTGGCTCAAATGATGGCACTTCAGATTTAATAATATGGTACAGACCTGATAATGGTATTTCAACCACAGGCACTTTAATTGATAATTGGATAAATTCAGCTGGAGTTTCAGCATTTGATATTAGTGAAACAGGAACACAAAGACCATCATTGGTTTCAGGAGCTATCAATGGCTATGATGAAGTAAGTTTTAGCGGAAGTAATAGATTAAGAACAGGACTAACGCTTAATTCTTCCAATTTTATAACAAACCAAGCATCCTCTTTCATTATTACAAGAGCTGATAATACAGGGCAAACATCTTCAGTTTATCTAACAGATGGCCTTGATGGAAATAGATTTTCTAACCATATACCTTGGGCTGGAACTGTGTATTTCGATATAGGGAGTTGCTGTGGTACTGATGCCAGAATTGAAGTAAGTGGTTTAACTGGTTTAAATAACTACTCTATTTGGTCCTATGATGCACACCCTACTTCTGGCAAACAATTATACCGTAATGAAGATTTGCTACAGGATAGAGCAAATACTTCAACTTTTACAAATTATAGTGGACATCGGTTTAACTTAGGAGGTAATATTTCTGGTTCAAATGGATTTATGGGCGATGTTGGCGAGCTAATTATTTTTAAAACCAAAGTGAATACAGCGCAACGCATCATAATAAATAATTACCTATCAGCTAAATACGACCAACCGCTATCATCAAATGATATTTATTCCAGAGATAATCCTGGTAATGGAAATTTTGACCATCATGTAGCGGGCATAGGACAAGCTAACGATGGTTCTAATCATACCGATTCTCAAGGCACTGGTATTGTGAGAATAAATAACCCAACCGATTTGGATAACAATGAATACTTATTCTGGGGAGAAGAAACCAGGAATTCTACTTATAATTTTAGCACAAATACCACAAATTATACCGAACAGTTAAACTCTAAATGGCGTGTTAGCCAACCAGGAAATAACATAGGTAACGTAACAATTTCCTTCGATATTAGTGGTATAGATTTATCCGGGAAACAAGGTTGTAAAGATTTAGAATTGGTAATTGATAATAATTATGATTTTTCATCACCAAGTAATGTTTATCCTTTAAGCATTATTGGTAATATTGCTACGGCTACAGGGGTTGAGCTACAAAACAATCGTTATTTCACATTACGCTACACCGATCAAATTGTTTGGAATGGTACAAATTTTTTTAACGGTGCTGGTGCTGGAAACGCACCAAACAATACCGATTCTTGTTTAAAATTAACCGTGAAATCTGGAGCTACAGCTACTTTAGTTTTTGATGCTCATGTAAGAGAAGTTGAAATAGAATCGGGAGCCACTTTAAACGTAGCCAACGGTATATTACTAGAAACAGAAAACCGAGTAGTAGTAAATGGGATTTTAGACCTGTTAGGAGAAGCGCAACTCATTCAAAACCATTCAGGATCTAGTTTAAATTTCGGTATAGGAAGCTTGAGAATCAGGCAACAAGGAACTACGAACGCTTATAATTATAACTATTGGAGCTCTCCAGTGACCAGAAGTGGAAATTGGAAAATTGGTTATTTAGAAGATGCTACTGGACCTCTGAATTTTACAGCTGGCATTAACCCGAATCCTGCAACATCCCCCATAACGCTAAGCAGTAGATGGCTTTATAGCTTTAAAGGGCCTTCTGATGATTATAATTCTTGGATAAAGCTTTCGCCAACGTCTAATTTAACGCCGGGTTTTGGTTTTTCAATGAAAGGTTCTGGAAGATTAGCCACACAAGAAGAATATATCTTTAGAGGCATTCCCAACGATGGGACTTATAACATCCCAGTAGTAGCAGGAACAGATTTTTTAACGGGGAATCCATATCCTTCTGCGCTAAATGCCAATCAGTTCATTACAGATAATTTATCCGTCATTGAGGGTTCCTTATATTTCTGGGAGTCATTTACAACAAACAATAGCCATTATTTGGCTGATTACGAAGGGGGTTATGCTATTCAGAATTTACTGGGTGTTCCTGTACCTGCGGTTGCGGACAACTCTGGACTAACCAGTGGACAAGGAAGTACGTCAAAATCTGCCCCTACACAATATATTAGCGTTGGTCAAGGTTTTTTCACAACAATAATAAATTCGGGAACCTTAACTTTCAACAATGCCCAGCGTGCCTTTGCCAAAGAATCATTGGGTAACACTATTTATTATAAAACTAATAATACTAAGAAAACTAAAGATGAAAGACCTAAAATATGGTTTTCATTTACAGCTCCTAAAGGCCAAACCAAAATTATCGGATTGGGATATGACACACATGCAACAAATGGCTATGATAGAGGCTACGATGCCAAATCTTATGATAATTTAAAAAATGATATTTATTGGTTATTAAATGATGAAGCCTTAGCCATTCAAGCCTTGCCAAACATAAACATTGAAGATGATTTGCCTTTAGAACTTAAAATTTCAGATGCTGGTTTATATAAATTTTCGATTGACAAAATGGAAAATGTTCCGAGCAATGTCGCTATTTATTTATTTGATAAAAACCAAAACATCTATTATAATTTAAAAGATGCTGAAGCGGAACTTTTATTGAATAAAGGAACTTTTGATGAATATTCAATTGTATTTAAAATAGAGCAATCTTTAAGTATTCCTTCAGTTGAAGATAATAAGATATTTGTTTCCTATGATTCGAATACCAAAACTCTAGAACTTCATACCAAACAGCCATTGGTTGATGTAGAAAGTTTTCAAATTTATAATACATTGGGGCAAGCCATTTTAAATATAAAAACTCCACAGTCTAAGAGTATCAATGTATCTAATTTACCAAACGGCATTTATTTTCTTAAGGTAAATAAGAAATATAATGAAAATTCAAAAAGTATTAAGTTTGTAAAATATTAATATATGCTTAACCATTAAAAACAAAAAGCTTGGAAATGATTTCCAAGCTTTTTGCTTTATAAAAATATCATAACTTTTAAAAACGGTTATCGCCATCTAAAATATTGCCCAAACCGCCCAAAATACTACCTTCACCTCTATCTTTTCCTCCACCTTGCGGGGCTGATGCCCATACCCTTCCTGCTAATCTACTAAATGGTAAGGATTGAATATAAACAGTTCCGGGACCTTGAAGCTTAGCATAGAATAAACCTTCACCTCCAAACACCGTATTTTTGATGCCTCCAATAAATTCAATATCGTAATCTATCTCCTGAGTAAAACCGACAATACAACCAGTATCAACTCTTAAGATGTCACCACGCTGTAAAACTTTTTTAGCCATAGTACCACCAGCATGAACAAAAGCCATGCCGTCACCTTCTAATTTTTGCATGATGAATCCTTCGCCACCAAACAAACCTCTGCCCAATTTTTTTGAAAATTCAATACCTACACTTACGCCTTTAGCAGCACATAAAAAAGCATCTTTTTGGCATATAAACTTACCTCGATACTCAGTTAAATCGATGGGAATTATTTTTCCTGGATAAGGAGAAGCAAAAGATACTTTTCGCTTACCGACCAAATTATTGTAGAAGGCTGTCATAAATAAACTCTCGCCTGTAAGGATACGTTTTCCTGCGCCTAAAATTTTTCCTAAAAAGCCAGAATCGTTTTGTGAACCATCACCAAAAATGGTTTCCATTTTAATGCCATCGTCCATCATCATAAAACTGCCTGCTTCGGCAATCACCCCTTCTTGCGGGTCTAATTCTATTTCTACGTATTGCATTTCTTCGCCGTAGATGGTATAATCAATTTCGTGTGCTGTCATATTGTTGTTGATTTGTTTATTTGTTGAATTGTTTATTTGTTGGCGATTTCAAATATTTGTTACAAAATTTTGTTAATTGTCGAGATGTTTGTTGTTAAGTTGTAGTTGCAAATCAACTAAACGACTTAACAACAAACGACTCAACTTTTCAATTTTATGCTCCATTGAAATTTAAAGGTTGATACTTCCACGCCTTCTTCGTTCGTTCCAACAGATGTCATCCAAAGAGTTTGTCCTTCGCCAGTTTCAATAGCTTTATTAATCGCTTCATCAATTGCATTTCCATCAGTACAAACAAATGTTATGAGTCCTGTGGCTTTTTTTGTAAATGTCGCTTCATTTTTAATAACAAGCATGGATATATTTTTACCGCTTTCCTTAATTTTCATCATCATTAAAGCTCCTGTTGAAAACTCCGCAGCCATGCCCTGTACCGCCCAAAACATGGATTTAAAAGGATTTTGATTGATCCATCGATGCCTTACCGTTACAACGCATTTGTTAGTATCGATATGTCTTGCGCGAACGCCACAGAAATAAGCCGATGGCAATTTAAACATGGTAAATGTGTTTAGCTTATTTGGTGTCATCGTCATTTCAAGGGTTTAATTTTTACTAAGTTATGAAAATATTAAGCATATACAAATGTTAATATTATGTTAAATAATACTACTATGCGTAACATAATACCTTTCTAAAGACATATATTTGTATAAGAAACTATTATATGTTTTTAAAAAATTACAATATCAATCAAAAAAACCATGCAAGACACACACCAAAAAAACATCGCCACATTTATACACTTATCTACATTTAGTAGGTTCATTATTCCGTTAGGGAATTTTATAGGTCCTATTATTCTTTGGATAGCAAATAAAGAGAAATCGGAGTTTATAGATACCCACGGCAAACAAGCTATTAATTTCCAATTAAGTATTTTACTTTATACCATTATTCTAGGAACCATTTCAGTACCATTTTTTATTTTCAAAATATTTAATAATATGGATTTTATAGATTTCAATGGCTTTAACGATTTCCATATTAGTTTAGACAAACCTTCTCCTCTATTATATATAGGTGGTGGACTAGGCGTTATAGCCGTTCTGGGTTTCATCATAGAACTTGTATTAATCATAAAAGCCAGTTTAAAAGCGAGAGACGGCGAATATTATCAATATCCTTTAATCATAAATTTCATCAAATAAAAAAATAAAAGTTAAGTCGTTTGTTGTGAAGTCGTTTAGTTGATTTACAACTTAACAACAAACAACTAAACATCAAACAATAATTTCATCAATCATCAATCAAAAAATGAACAGTTTCACCACATTAAAAAGCTTTAGAGAATGACACGAGCATTTAAAAAATCATCAATCAATCCAAAAGTCTTAAATGCGAATTGCATAAGACCTTTGAAAAACAATATTAACGACTTATGAAAATAGAAAACACAAAAGCACAAATGCGTAAAGGTGTTTTAGAATACTGCATACTATCGGTCTTAAAAGATGAAGACGCGTATGTTGCAGAAATTCTAGACACACTTAAAGACGCCAAGTTGCTTGTTGTAGAAGGCACGATTTATCCACTACTAACAAGACTTAAAAATGCTGGACTTTTAAATTACAGATGGGAAGAATCCTTATCGGGTCCACCAAGAAAATATTACGGTTTAACCGAAACCGGTAAACTATTTTTAAAAGAATTAAACACAACCTGGAGTGAACTCCAAAACGCAGTTAACTTAGTAACAAGCCAAAAAACACCAAAAAAATGAATAAAACTGTCAACATAAATTTAGCTGGTATATTCTTCCATATTGATGAAGATGCATACTTAAAATTACAACGCTATTTGGAGTCCATAAAACGTTCATTTACAGATTCTCAAGGTCGTTCTGAAATCATCTCGGATATTGAAGCTCGTATTGCCGAACTTTTTACTGAACGTGTTAAACACGACAAACAAGTTATTGGCATTAAAGAGGTTGACGAGGTTATTGCCATTATGGGACAACCTGAGGATTACCTTGTTGATGATGAGATTTTTGAAGATGAACCACAACATACTTCATATAAAAACTCGGGACCAAGCAAAAAATTGTTTAGGGATACCGATAACTCGTATATAAGTGGTGTGTCCTCTGGATTAGGGCATTATTTGGGAATTGGTGCAGAATGGGTAAGATTTCTATGGATGGTATTAACCATATTATCTGGAGGTACTTTTATTATTATCTATATTTTATTTTGGATTCTGGTTCCAGCAGCAACCACAACCGCTGAAAAAATAATGATGACGGGAGAACCTGTCAACATCAGCAACATTGAAAAAAAAATAAAAGATGGCTTTGAAAATGTAGCAGACAATGTTTCTGAAGCTGCCAAAAATGTTTCTAAATCCGTTTCTGGTGCTGCAAAAAAAGGAAGCAATTCCATTAAATCCAGTTCTAAGAACTTTTTTGATACACTAGCAGATATCATTATGTTTTTCTTTAAAGTAATAGCAAAATTTATAGGTGTCCTTTTAATAATCATTGGTGCTTCTACCCTAATTGCGTTAATTATAGCATTGTTCTCTTTTAACGTTGTAGACATTGTACACTTCCCATGGATGGATGTTGTAGATATCTCAAATTCTGGAAATACCCCTTTATGGTTAGTGTCCTTATTCGTGTTTTTTGGAGTTGGCATTCCTTTTTTCTTCCTATTTTATTTAGGATTGAAAATCTTAATCAACAACCTAAAATCTATTGGTAACATAGCAAAATTCACACTATTAGGTTTGTGGCTCTTCTCGGTTATTGCTTTAGTTGTTATAGGTATTAGGGAAGCCAGTGAACATGCCATTAATGAACGTAGCGTACAAAAAAATACGCTTCAAATCATGGCTAATGATACTTTAAGAATTAAAATGGCTGAAAATGATGTGTATTCAACAAACATTCACAGAAATAATGGCTTTAAAATTGCAAATGACATAAACGGTGTAAAGCATATTTATAGTTCAGATATAACCATTTTGGTAAAATCTACTACAGATTCTGTAGCGACAATAAGTATTGAAAAAAGTGCTGATGGCAGAAATTATGAAAAAGCTTTTACTCGAGCCAAAAACATAAACTACAATTATACTTATAACAATAATGTACTGGTATTGGACTCCTATTTATCAACTGCTGCAGAAAATAAAATGAGTGATCAAGAAGTTCTAATTACCCTTTATTTACCAATAAATTCGGTAGTTTATTTTGATAAGAATACTGAGGATTATTTAAGTTATTATGATGATAATATGGTTACATCAAAATACGCTACTCATTATTTAACAATTAACGAAGATGACGTTTTATGCGAAGATTGTATTGGTGAAGAATTTGAGGAAGAAGAATTTAACATAGATATTGATACGCCTAACATTCAAATAAATGAAGATGGCGTACAAATTCAAAGTGATGAAAATAACATAAAAATAGATGCAAATGGTGTTAAGGCGGAATCTGAAAAAGTGAAAGTAAACGTGAATTCTGATGGTGTGAGTGTGAAATCTGAATAGTAATTACAATTCATCACCAAAAAACGACAAATCAGATAATCAATTTATAAATTAATCATTAGTTAATAGATATTTGAACCATAAAAAATAATCAATCAGATAAAATCATCAGTTATGACAACACTAACAAAAATTATTGTATCAACACTTTTAAGTCTGCTATTTTTCTCTTGTAATTTCGACATCAATTTAGGAGGTGTAGCAGGTAATGGAAATGTAGTAAAAGAAACTCGAACCATGAATGGCTCATTTGATGCCATACAAGCTAGCGAAGGACTTAATGTGTATTTAACGCAAAGCGACAACGAATCAATTGTTGTTGAAGCAGACGAAAATTTGCAAGACCTTATCATTACTGAAGTGATAAATAACGTTTTAAAAATCCATACCAAACAAAGCATAGGAAGCGCTACATCAAAAAAAGTTATGGTGAATTTTAAAAATGTATCACGTATTATTTCAGATAGTGGTTGCGATGTATATTCTACAAATACCATAACTGCCGAAAATTTAAAATTGGAAAGCAGCAGTGGTAGCGATATGACTTTAAATGTAAATGCCTCTAACATAAATTGTAGTGCTTCAAGCAGTAGCGATTTAGAATTGGATGTAAATACTTCGGTTATAGAATGCCATTCTTCTAGCGGAAGTGATATTAAATTAACAGGAAAAGCAACAAAGCTTATAGCCGAAGCTTCTAGCGGAAGTGATATAGAGGCTGATAATCTATTCACCGAGTCTAGTGAAGCGATTGCCAGCAGTGGTTCGGATATTACGGTAAACACTTCTAAAGAACTTATTGCAAAAGCTAATAGCGGTGGTGGCATTAGTTATTATGGAAATCCCGAAAAAGTAGAAAAAAATGATAGTGGTTCTGGAAGTGTGAAAAAGAAATAATCTTAAAAACCATATGTATGAAGCCTGAATAATGAATTATTCAGGCTTTTTATGTTTATGTAAAAATCCTATAACATAATATACAAATTGTATAACATAAAAATCCCATAACTATTTTTATTTTACAAATACAAATTTACATTAAAACATTAAAGTAAAATGGGAGTGCTCGCAACAGATAACAGAGAATTAATATACATTTATTCAGACCAATCGAATTTGGGAAAAGATGTATTGCCTTATGCGCATAGTAGTGATAAAGCATTACGTGTTATTAATATTGAAAAAGAAAAAATATCTGATACTGTTTGGTTGGAAATTGCGGATTTAGTGGATAAACCTTTATTTGAATTATTTTCTCCCGAATTGGCTGAAAAGCATGGTATAAAAAATATTTCTGATTACGGTACTAATGACTTGCTTAAAATCGTTAATAAAAATCCATCATTACTTCAACATCCTATTGCTATTAACGGGAAAAAAGCCATCTCTATAAAAGAGAGAAATGATATTTTTAAATTATACAAGAAAGATGGTAGCAATTTCGACCCATCCCCAGAAGCCATTAAAAATGGAGAACATGTAGACACTACGAAAAATGAAGAGGATGAATTGGATAACCCCAATAATTTCTAAAATTTGGAATCATGGAAAAGCAAGGAAAAGAAGATTTTGAAATTGTAAAGGAAAAAAACGACCGCAAGGGAAATTATCTTTTTCAAAAAGATAATATAACCAAAACAGGATTTTATATTATAGCCATTATATTAATAATTTTAATAGCTGCCACCATATATTATGGTTTAGAGTCCGTGGAATAGAATAACACACACAGCATAAAAACAAAAAGCCTAAACAAATAAATTGTTTAGGCTTTTCACCATCAATTAAACATTATTGTTTTACAACACCTAATTCAAAATTAATTTCTATAACATCTTTAACCACAATCATCCCTAAGGCTTTTTTGGGTGGCTCTAAATTAAAATCGCGTATATTTAAAGCTAAAACACCTTTAATGGACATGATTCCTTCTTCCTTTAATTCTATGGGTACAGTGTATGATTTTGTGATCCCAGCAATCTCTAAATCAACCAAGGCTTGAACTAGACTTTCGTCGTTTTGATCTTTGGTTATTTCTCTCAATTTTATAAATACTTGTGGATAAGATTTAGTTTTTAATAATTCTTGAAAATCATTATTTATTCCAAAGCCCCCACAATCAAAATTTGCATTGTCTAGAACTAAAGTGGTTTTTTCAAAACTAATTTTTCCTCCATGTTTTTTAAAAATAATAGGGATGGGTTTATTTAGTTTTGACACATTATATCGGCACTTAAAACTATTCACATTTGTTTTTCCAATAATAAGCAACTTGCTATTAGGAGCAATCATTACTGAAGTTTTACTAACCAATTTGTCTGTAAAAGCCAGCGCGGTTAAAATAGAAATAAAAATCAGCAGCTTTTTCATGTTCTTAATTTTATATTACCAATGTTCTTTTAAAAAGTAAGCCTGAAAATATATGAGTCTTTTAATATTTCCCCATGATATTTTTCAGACCTACTTATCATATTTTTATTGTTTAAAAACTTATTACAGCTTCAGCCATCAATCCACTAAATTTACCTTCATTTAGTGGGCTTGCCACTGAATAACCATCATAAGTTTGGTCTACATATTCCAATTTCATTAAAATGTTTTTGGTCATAAACCAGCCAGCGCCTAATTGGGTTCTTTTAATTTTTATATCATCACCACTTACTTCTTCAGAATCAACTACATTATAACGTCCGCCTATGAAAAAATTCTCATTTTTTCCAAATCTGTAGATTAATTCGCTTGCAAACTGATTAGCTGTTCTATCGCTAACTTCTGTTGAGCCTTTACCTTTTGCTGTTTCAATAGTTCCAAAAAACTCCAATCCTTTGTATTTTACAAATGGGTTGATCATGATTGCAGTTAATTCGTTTTTTAAGTTAGGATTGTATCTACCAGATCTAAAATCATCTGCAGTTGCTGTTGCTGGTATCATAACTCCATAATATCTAGATCCTGCTCTATCGGCATTATATAGATATGAGTTAGGAACATAACCAGTGTTGTAAAGAGATCCTGTTAATCTGAATCTAAGATCATCTGTTAATTGTTTGTCATAACCCAATTTTGCCAAGAATGAAGCTCCTCCAGTAGTACCCGCTGTTTCATTAATTGATTGGTTTAGTTTACCATTGGCAAGTCCAACCATAACTATGAAACCATTTCTTCTGTAATATAGTTCGGCCCCAACTTCAGTAGTAAAAGCATCCATAATTAAATTTCCAACAAATGGGTTATAAATGGCCTGTGCATTATCGGTTCTTCTAAAATGAGCGTCACCATAGTTGTTTTCCATATGCCCTACTTTAATTGTAGCATATTTCATGAAATCTTCCAAGAATCCTTCACTTATAAAATCTAATTTGTCTATTTGAAAATAACCACCTTTTACATAAGGTTCTGGGTGATGACGAGAAGATAAATAGGTGCGTAAGTGCATTCTAACACCATCATAAAGTACAACGTCTAAGTCTAAGTTTGCAGTTGCTAAGTTAAAATTATAACCTATTTCTTTTAAAGCTATTGCACCTGAATTTTCATGGTCTATAGCTTGATATTGTAAGGTAGATGCCCCACCTATTCTTACTTGAATATCATCAAACGTTGATATGGTATCTTTTTGGTCTTCAAATACATGAACGCCTCTTTTGTCTGGCAGCCTGTAATTATCCAAATCTCTATTCTGTCCATAAAAACTGAACCCAGTTAGTACGATGACTAATATTATTGCATATTTTAAAATTGATTTCATAATTTCTATTTTTTAAGGTTTATTAATTTGATTTATTTATTGGTTTATTTAAATACGGTTGAAAATTTGATTGTAATATCATTTCCGGTAGTTATTGTTCCCATTAATGCTTTTGGGGGTTCAATATTAAAATCGGTCATTTTAATTTTTTTCTCACCAGTTAGTTTTACACTAGATTTTGTTATGTTAACAGCAAAATCCAATGGTATTAATTTTTTGGTTCCTGCAATAGTCAAATAACCTGTTGCTGTTACAGCGAATGCTCCGTTTCCTTTACTAATGACATTTTTAACTTCAGCCAATTGAAATGAAATGTTTTTATGATCATTGGTTTTTAAAGCCTTATAGGTGTTTTTGTCCATAGAAGATTTTCCACTTTTTAGACTTTCGGCCACGATATCAATCGCTATTTTTTCTATTTGGCTAGCTTCAACATTCTTGAAACTAATTTTTCCGCTTTGGTTCTCAGCATCAATATGCCAATCATGTAAACTTGATGTTCCTAAAATGGTTAAAGTGGATTCTCCATTTGTTAAATTGAACTCTTGTGCTTGAATTAAATTAACTGTTAACATAAAAAGAATCATGACACTTAAAACTTTTGCACTTACTTTTTTATAGGTATTCATATCCATATTGTTTTTAATTATGGGACAAATTTCAGCACAAAGCATATGTCAAACTATGATTTTGGTCATATCGGAAAATTGAAGGAATAATGAGAATGTATAGGTGGTAATTTAAGCTCTTTAATATAAACATTAATGATTAACAGAAATACGCTGTAGAATGGACTGAGTTTATTGTTAGGGTGAAGCTTATATAAATAAAAAAACAGACAATAAAGTCTGTTTTTAATGCCAAATTATTTGGCATTCACTGTACAATCAATTAATAGCACTACAAACTTAATTAAGAAACCGCATTATGGGGTTATAGCTTTTCTAATTAACTTTATATAAATCCCATATTATTTGAACATAAAAAAGAAGAATATTATCTTGAACAATCTTTACAAAACGTAAAGTATTTTTTAAATACAAAAGTTTATAACTATATTAGAAGTGCATAATATACTCCTAATCTTAAATATTAAAAGTTTTGAATATTACAACACTTACCATAAATCCGGCTTTAGATAAAAGCGCTAAAGTAAATAGTCTGGTGCCAGACCAGAAATTGCAATGCCACTCCATTGTATATCAACCAGGCGGAGGAGGCATCAACGTTTCTAGAGTGCTTAATAGACTTGAAGAGCAAACAAATTGTATCATTACTTCTGGTGGAGATACAGGAAAAAGCCTTAATGAATTACTTTTAAAAGAAGGCATCAAGCCCAAAACTGTATTTGTTAAAGCATGGACGCGGGAAAACCTGTCAGTAGTAGATGTAAAAACAAATTTTCAGTATCGTTTTGGAATGCCCAGTAATGATTTACAGCAGGAAGAAATTGATGAAATAAAGTTGATGTTAGATAAATGTCTTAATAATAATGATATTCTTGTATTAAGCGGAAGCCTTCCTCAAAACGTACCAACAAATTATTATGCTTCATTAATAAAACATGTCTCCCAAAAAAACATTAAGATTATCATTGATACTTCTGGGCCAGCACTTACTGAAGCTCTTAAAGAAAAGGTTTTTCTAATTAAACCCAATCAAAGGGAATTGGCTCAATGGGCAGACAAGGAATTTTTATCAAGTATGGAACAGGAAGACTTTGCCTTGGAAATGGTGGCGACTGGGAAAGCCACATACGTGGTCGTTTCTTTAGGTGCAAGAGGTGCCTTTATGGCATCTAAGGAGGGCATTGTTTATCAGTCCACACCTTCTATATCAGCAAAAAGCACTATTGGAGCGGGTGATAGTATGGTTGCAGGATTAATCTATGGAATTAAAAATAATTATTCCGTAAATGACATTTTAAAATGGGGCGTTGCCTGCGGCGTGGCAACAACCATGAGCGAAGGCACCAATCTTGCCAGTAAATCAAATATTAAAAGCGTTTTGAAAATGCTGAAGTAACTTAAGCCCTTCTAACATAACCCTTAAGTTTTAATGATTAGCAATCTAGCTGATAAGCTAGCTAGTAATTTTATTAGACATTCATCTAATCTTAAGGAATATAATTGGACTCAGTAATTATCATTGAAAAATTCTCAATATAATCTCAAAACTATAGGGAGATAGCAAGAAGACAACAAGCTTTGTTTAAAAAAACTTTTTTATATACATACTATGTTTGCCATATCCTTTGGCACTGACAATTAAATAAGTTATTAAAAGCTAATTTAATTTTTCTTTTTCTTCTTCTTTAGCCAAAGAATATACAAGATAATTACTACTAGTGGTAGAATAATATAAACAATGACGTCAAACGCCCTAGAAAAATCTACAGGGGCATTATCGTCTGGGTTTGGTGTGCCAATAGGCAATTGAATGAGTAAAGGATATATCTTATTTAGCATCATTTCTCTGTAAATAGCTCGATATGCAATTTACTAAATTTATACAACTTTTAATATTGAAATATCAATTTCCGTATTATTTGAGGTTAATGATTTTATTGTTATGCCAAATTAAAGCACCACTTAAATATCATGATTTTTTTTATAAATCAACCACATCTATCTGTATAAGTAAAACTGTAAAAAAAGAGCAGACCATGAAGTCTGCTCTTATATAAATGTATAATTAATTATTCCCTTTTGAATTTTTTATACATCAAACTAACTAACCAACTAACCAAAATTGATTAAAACAAAATTAATTACTGGGTTGTTTGATGTCGTTATATAATTTCTTAACTGTGTTACATAAATCACACATTTCATTTTATAATAGTATTGTAAAAACAATAAAAAAATTAGCTGAACTATCTGGATTACTCCCTAAGGTCGTGATCCTATTGTGGGTGTTGTTCACCATAATTCTTTGAGCTGCGCTCTAAGGTATTTTTTTTGTTTACTATGTTACACCTAAAACTTGAACTATCAGGATTACTCCCTATGGTCGTGATCCTGTAGGGAGGTGTTGCTCAAGAAAATCCAATAGCAAATGAGATTTGCTGTGTATTTTTTTATTTACTACGTTTTCTCAGGTAAACCTGAAAACTTCGTAAATAAAAAAATCCAACACTATCGTGTTGGATTTTCTTGGTCGGGGTGGCAGGATTCGAACCTGCGACCTCCTGCTCCCAAAGCAGGCGCGATAACCGGGCTACGCTACACCCCGTACTGAACGTTTTACGTGTTCAATACGTCTTATATTCGTTACAGTAAAAGATTATTTCTAGTTCCGAAAACAAGTGTGCAAATATATATAATTATTGATGTTCTGCAATAGGTTTTGTTTTTATTTAAAAAACTTTTGTTGTTCTTGATACAACATTAAAAAAAAAGGAATTTCACTCGATCTGTCAGGTTATTAAAAAGACAAATTAAAAGTTTCAATATTACTGGAATTGACAATATGGGAATAATCCATAATTAACAATCTTTTATAATCTTTGAGTTAAAAAAATTGGATATTTAGTAATAGTTTTATGCCTTTATTGATAAAAACCAAACTAAATACTAATGAGATTCTTTTTTAAAGTCCTATTACTTTACATACTTGTGCCCATCAACACCCTTATGGCTCAAGATACCTTTAAAGGAAAGATAATAGATATAGAAAATGGTACGCCTTTAGGTAAGGTGAGCATTATTAACACAACCAACAATCAATCCTATATTTCAAACAATCAAGGGGAATTTGAAGTACCACAATCAGGTACGTATACGTTTAAAAAAATGGGGTACAATGGCGTTGACGTTGCCTTAAACAAAAGCTATCAAATCATTCAGTTGAGCATCAACCCTTCCGAACTTAATGAGGTGGTTATTAACGCCAATCAACTTCCAAAACGATTAAAAACGGCCACTAGCACCGTAAACGTTATTTCCGCAGGAGATATTGATCGCGCTAATAGTACCAACATTGCCCCTACTTTAAGCAGGGTAGCTGGTGTTTTAATGCAAACAGCTGCCCTTAACACCAATAGGATTACCATACGCGGTGTGGGTTCCAGAAACTTATACGGCACCGCAAAAATAAGGGCTTATTTTAAAGATATTCCTTTAACCAACGGTAGCGGCGAAACCAATATTGAAGATTTTGAGCTCACCTCTATTGCCAGGTTGGAGATTGATAAAGGGGCTTCTAGCATTTACGGTGCTGGTTTGGGTGGCACCATTCACCTAACACCGCAAAATGCCTATTTGAATGAAACGACTGCCAATGGCGAATTTATGTTTGGTTCTTTTGGCTTACATAAAGAAGTGATTAACTTAAACCACGGGTCTGAAAAAAACAGTTTTAGGGCGATTTATAGTAATACTCACAGTGATGGTTACAGAGCTAATGGGGAATATGACCGACAAACTTTCACATTAAATACCAATCACTTTTTAAGTGAAAAGGATGAACTGACGTTTTTAATGAGTTATGTTGATTTGTTTGCCTACATACCAAGTTCCATAAGTCAGAATGCGTATATAAATAATCCATCTTCAGCAGCATTTACGTGGCAACAATCTAAAGGTTACGAAGATGCACAGCGTGGTGTTTTTGGTTTATCATGGAACCACGAATATAGCGACCATTTAAAACAAAACACGAGTGTATTCACTTCCTTTGGTAGTGCTTACGAACCACGCCCTTTTGATATTTTGGAAGACGACACCTTTGCCATAGGTTTAAGAAGCCGTTTGATAGGCAACACCACATTATTTGGTAATAATTTAGATTGGACCATTGGTGGTGAAGTATTTAGGGATAATTATAAATACGGCACGTATGTAAATCGTTATCAAGAGTTCCCAGAGGGCACTGGCAGTGTGCAAGGAGACCAATTGGTTGATTTTAAAGAAGACCGTTTTTATTTTAATGTGTTTTTGGAAACCAACTATAACCTAACGGAAAAAACAACATTGACGCTTGGTTTGAATTATAATCAGACCTCATACGATTTAGATGATCGTTTTATGGCTTCGTCGGAAGATCCAGATCAATCGGGTTCTTATAATTTTGAAGGGATATTATCTCCTAAGTTTGGTATTTCGCATCTAATCTCTGATAATATAGCGGTGTATTCGGATATTAGTCACGGCTTTTCGCCCATCACGCTTTTAGAAACTTTGATGCCTGACGGACAAATAAACCAAGATTTAAAACCAGAAACGGGATGGAATTATGAGGTCGGCACCAGAGGCACCGTCGTTAAAAACAAGTTATTCTTTAATCTGGCATTATATAGAATGGATATTAAAAACCTGTTGGTTTCAAGAAGAACAGCTTTAGATCAATATATTGGTATTAATGCCGGGAGAACGCAGCATGACGGTCTGGAATTGGCTTTAAATTATAACATCTTAGCTAAGGAATCGTTCACGCTTGGTTCTTTTGTGAGCTATTCGCTAAACGATTACACGTTTAAGGAATTTATAGATGACACGGACAATTTCTCTGAAAACGATTTAACAGGTGTACCAAATGATGTGTTTAATGCGGGTATCGATTTTAATTCCAAACTAGGACTTTACGGAAACATCAACTTTCAATACGTGGGTAGCATCCCAATGACTGATAGCAATAGTTTGTATTCCGACGATTATAAATTAACAAATGTAAAAGTGGGCTATAGATTAAATATTACCGAGAAATTAAGAACCAATATATTTTATGGGTTAGATAATATTTTTGATGAGAAATATGCATCACAAATACTTATTAATGCGCCTGCTTTTGGAAGTACTCCTGCAAGGTATTATTATCCGGGTAATCCCGTGAACTATTATGCGGGCATTAATGTTAATTACAATTTTTAAATAATTCTTATTAACTTTATAAAAAATCTTTATTGAAATCACCATTAACTAAAAGACAGTCAATAAAATAAGTTAATGAGATATGACCATAAAAAATAATAAATTTACGCTATGAAAAAATTACTATTTATAATTCCGCTATTTGCCATCACGCTATCTGCGTGCGCACAACAAACAGAATCGTCTGTGAAAGTTGAAGATCCTGCAACGCTTAAATATACTACGCAAGTAGTTGTTTCTGATATTCCAATTGCGTGGGGATTGGAATTTTTACCAGATGGCAGTATGCTTATCACTGAAAAAGCAGGTACATTGATTCATTTTAAAGATGGTGTAAAAACTAATATATCTGGTGTTCCTGATGTGTATAATCGCGGACAAGGCGGTTTGTTGGACATTAAATTACATCCAGATTACGCCAATAATGGTTGGATTTATATCTCTTATGCTTCACCAGAAGGTGAAGGGACAGGAGGCAATACAGCTATTATGAGAGCAAAATTAAGTGGCACGTCTTTAACAAACCAAGAAGTATTGTATAAAGCAAGTCCGAATACCACCAGAGGTCAGCATTTTGGCTCTCGCATTGTTTTTGACAACGATGGTTATTTGTTTTTCTCTGCGGGCGAGCGTGGTGACCATTTTGTAAATGCGCAAGACATCACAAGAGATAACGGTAAAGTTTACAGATTGCATGATGATGGTAGAATACCAGAAGACAACCCATTTATGAACACACCTAACGCCAAAAAAGCTATTTGGAGTTATGGACATAGAAATCCGCAAGGCATGATAAAAAATCCTGTTACTGGCGAGATTTGGGCACACGAACATGGTCCACAAGGTGGTGACGAAATAAACATCGTTCAAAAAGGTAAAAATTATGGTTGGCCAGTGATTTCTTATGGTATTGATTATGATAATAGCATCATTACGGAATTAACCGCTAAAGAAGGCATGGAACAACCCTTGTTCTATTGGGTACCCTCTATTGCCCCTTCTGGCTTGGCTATGGTGACCTCGGATAAATACCCAGATTGGAAAAATAATTTGTTAGTCGGTTCCCTAAAATTTGGTTATGTAGAGCGTTTGGTACTTGAAAACAATAAAGTAGTGAAACGTGAAAAACTTTTTGAAGGCGTCGGTCGTGTTAGAAACGTGGTACAGGCACCAGATGGCTTTATTTATTTAGGTGTAGAAGGAAAAGGTATTGTTAAAGTTATCCCGAATTAATTTTTTATGAAGTTATTATTAAGTACTTGTTTTATATTATTATCTATTACGTTCAATACCATTTACAGTCAGAATAAAGCCCTTGAGGAAAGCATAAAACGAGGAAGCGACACTTTTAAAGATTTCTGTATGGCTTGCCATATGGGTACCGGACAAGGGTTACCTGGGGCATTTCCACCGTTGGCGAAATCAGATTTCTTAATGAACAATCGTGCCAAAAGCATTCATGCCATTAAGTATGGGTTGCAAGGTGAAATAGTTGTAAACGGAACTAAATACAATAGCGTGATGGCTAATTTAGGATTATCTGACGAGGAAGTTGCCGATGTGATGAACTACATTACCAACAGTTGGGGCAATAAAAATGACAAGATGGTGACCGTAAAGGAAGTTTCGGAGGTTAAAAAATAAAGTTCCTTTTAACATTTAAACTCACTTACTGTTTAACTAACTTTGTATAGTTCGTAAAATATTTTTATGCTTATCATTGGTATTGCAGGTGGTACAGGTTGCGGAAAAACAACGGTTGTCAATCAGATTTTAAATGAACTTCCTGAAGGGGAAGTGGGTGTTATTTCGCAGGATTCCTATTATAATGACACCACGCATTTAAGTTATGATGAGCGTATCACTATCAATTTCGACCATCCGCGATCCATTGATTTTGAGCTGCTTGAAAATCACTTGCAGGAATTAAAAAAAGGCCATCCCATACACCAACCCGTATATTCATTCGTTAAACATAATAGAACGGGCGATACCATTTTAACACATCCTAGAAAGGTAATGATTGTAGAAGGTATTTTAATTTTAACGAATCCAGAGTTACGGAAGCTATTTGATATTAAAATATTTGTACATGCCGATACGGATGAACGCTTGATTCGCCGATTGAAACGTGATATTTCTGAACGTGGACGGGATTTAGATGAGGTATTAACACGCTACCAAAACACCTTAAAACCCATGCATGACCAGTTTATTGAACCAACTAAAGAATATGCAGACATTATTATACCAAACAATAAACACAATACGGTTGCGATAGATATTGTACGTTCCATCATTCATCAAAAATTATAAAATGACCTTCAACAAAAAAACATTATTAAAACCTTTTAAGAACATTTTTGTTCTTATTCTGTTTGTGTTCTTTATTTGGATGTTGTTTTTTGATGCGAACTCTTGGTTAATCCACAGAGAGTTAAATAACGAGATTGATGATTTAGAAGACCAGAAAGAGTATTACAGAAAGGAAATCGAGAAAGATAACAAAGCCCTTAAAAAGTTAAATAATGATGAAGGTCTCGAAAAATTTGCACGTGAGGAATACTATATGAAACGTGACAATGAGGAGATTTTTATTATTGAATATGAGGATAGTTTGGAGGTTGATGAATAGTGGGTCTTGGGTTCAAGGTTTTGGGTATTGGGTCTCGGTTCTTAAATAATGAATAATAAGAAGTAATAGCAATAAATAATAGCTAATGAAAAATGACTTGTTATTTAATGAATTTACGTTTGTTACTTCCAAACAATGGAAACAAAAAATACAATTCGATCTAGCTGGTGCTGATTATAACAATACGCTTATTTGGAAAACCAATGAGGATATTTCGGTAAAGCCGTTTTATCATGCTGATGATGTTGATGGGCTTTCCAATACCTCAACTAACAAAACAACACCTTGGCATATTTGCGAAACCATTTATGTTGCCGATGTTGAAAAATCTAACATAAAAGCCATCAAACTTCTTGAAAATGGTGCGGACAGTATTAAATTCATCATTCCGAATCCGTCCGTTTCACTAGAAGATTTATTAAAAAATATAGAGGCTTCTACCACTATTCATCTGGAACTTCAGTTTCTTTCAGACAATTTTGTCATTCCCGCAAATGCAGGAATTCACATCCACACAGACATCATAGGCAACCTCGCTAAAAGCGGCAATTGGTTTACTAATTTAAATACGGATTTTGCTCTATTTGAAACCATTGTTAAAACTACAAACACCTTGAGTGTCGATGCGTCGCTGTATCAAAATGCAGGGGCTAATATGGTGCAACAATTGGCCTATGCACTGGCTCATGCCAATGAGTATTTAAATCGTTTGGATACTGTTATGGTGAATGATGCCGCTGCCTCGAATGATAACGTCATTGCGAGCACAGCGAAGCAATCTGTCTCATGTATCTTCAACCTTTCAATAGGCAGTAACCACTTTTTCGAAATTGCTAAACTCAGGGCCTTACGCGTCCTTTGGAAAACCTTGGCTTCTGAATACAACATCCATACCGATTGCCACATCTATACAACACCCACAAAGCGTAACAAAATACTTTATGATTATAACACAAATATGCTGCGTACCACCACCGAATGCATGAGTGCCATTTTAGGTGGTAGTGATACCATTTGCAATCTGCCGTACGATACCATATATCATAAAATAAATGCCTTTGGAACTCGGATGGCACGTAACCAATTATTGATTTTAAAGCACGAGAGTTATTTTGACAAGGTGAATAATCCTGCGGATGGGGCGTATTATATAGAAACCATCACCCACCAATTAGCCGAAAAGGCTTTGGACTTATTTAAAAACATAGAAGCGAACGGTGGCTTTTTAAAGCAACTTAAAGAAGGCATTATCCAACGAAAAATAAAAGACAGTGCCGACAAAGAACAGCAACAGTTTAATTCGGGCTACATCATTTTAACTGGCACAAACAAGCATATGAACGCCACTGATAAAATGAAAGACACTTTGGAACTCTATCCTTTTGTAAAAACCAACCAACGCAAAACCTTAATTGAACCGATTATAGAAAAACGGTTAGCTGAAGGTTTGGAGCAGGAACGGTTGAAAAAAGAGGATTAGTTTATTAAAATCTACTCAAAATCAAATAATTATATGACTTAAGTCATTAAATAAGATATTAAAGTTCTTTAGCTTTATCTATTGAAAAATCAATATCTGAAAAATGGCAGACATCGCAGATGATTACTTAGAACCACATTATATACAACGGAGCAATTGGTTAAGGGCAGCTGTTCTTGGTGCTAATGATGGTATTTTATCAACAGCCAGTCTTGCAATAGGTGTGGCCGCAGCAAGTGATTTTAGAGAACCTATTATTTTAGCTACCGTAGCAGGATTAGTAGCTGGAGCATTGTCTATGGCTGCTGGTGAATATGTATCAGTTAGTTCCCAAACAGATGTTGAGAAAGCCGATATAGGACGTGAAAAACAAGAATTGTTAGATATGCCTGAAATTGAATTGGTGAGATTGGCAGAAATTTATGAAAAACGGGGATTAAGAAAAGACACTGCATTAACAGTAGCAAAAGAATTAACAAAACACAATGCTTTAGCTGCCCACATAAGAGATGAGCTAGGCATTAACGATATAAGTCAAGCAAAACCAATACAGGCCGCCTTGGCTTCTGGTGCATCGTTTACGGTTGGCGGCATACTTCCTCTTCTCGCTGCTATTTTTTTACCATTACAAAACATGGAATATTATTTATATGGTTTTGCCATTGTATTTCTCATCATTTTAGGAACTATAGCGGCCAAAACAGGAGGCTCAAGTATTACAAAGGCTATTGTTAGAATTACGTTTTGGGGAACTGTTGCTATGGGATTAACAGCTGTAGTTGGTTATCTATTTGGTGTTAAAATGAGTTAATCTTAGTTTTTAAAATGAACAAAAGATATGTATGAAATATTAAAATTCATATTGTTTAGAACCGTTTTGATAGTAGTTGCATTACACGCCATTATTACACATCCTCATGAAAATGAATTAACACTAGAAAAGCATTTAAAACTTCATCAAGAATCTAATTCATTAATTGGAATAATTAGACTTGCCTTTCACGAAAATAATGACGAAAATTTGGACAATCTAATGTTTGTGAAGTTTGAAAATGTTAAGAAACTAAATTACAATCTTACTTACTCAACAACATCTTCCCTAAACAGCACGCTTCCTACAGAAATAGAAAGGAAAACTAAAAAAACAAATAATAGTAGCATTGATAATTTTAACAAATTACTTTTTGTTAAGCTTAATGGATTAAGAGGTCCGCCTCTATCAGCCTAATCTATTTGGAAAAAATAAAATGTAAAATAACAAAAAATTAAAGTTTAAAAATATGGATGCAACACATCTTCATTTAGTATTAACGCATTTTCCAATAATAGGAACTATCATTGGAATAGAAATATTGACTTACGGTTATATTTTTAAAAACTTGGAGATTAAAAAAATTTCATTAATAATTTTCATATTAATGGGATTATTAACAATTCCTGTCTTTCTATCGGGAGAAGAAGCGGGGGAAACTGTCGAAAAAATTGCAGGAATTTCAGAACAATTAATTGAAGAACACGAAGAACTTGCAGAAAAAGTAATTTGGTTAATGGGATTATTAGGCATTATCTCATTACTTAGTTTGTTTGCTATTTTTAAAAAATCATCATTTGCAAAAGTAATGACTTTAGTAGCATTAATAGTTTCCATAGTTACATTCGGTTTATTTGCTCAAGTTGGCAATTTAGGAGGACAAATTAGACACTCTGAGATTAGAACTATTAGTAATGCAAATCAAGGAGAGGGAGTAAATTATCAAAATGATGAGAAACAGGATCATGATGAATATTAATTGATTGGCAGTTGCAGTTTTGTTAAGTATGATTTTCCCATATAAAATCTTCGACATAAAACTGCAACTATTTTTATAAAAACCAACCAATGAAAAACTTTAATTGAACCATTATAGAAATCCGGTTAGCTAAAGGTTTGGAGCAGGCAAGGTTGAAAGATGAAATTTAAAATTTGAATAATATCATTATAAGAATTAAAAAAGACGCAACCTTTTAAGAAATTTCGCATCTAATAATTAAATATTTAATTGATCAAAAAATATATGAGAAATTTCAAATTATTACCAGCCTTATTTTCACTTATATTGATTGTTTTTTCTTGTCACCATGATGATGATGTTTCTATGATGTGTAACGTTTCAAATCCTATTGAAGATTTAGAATGGTTGAAAAATAGAATTGACGAACTTGTGCAAACAGGTAATGGAGAATTTTATATTTCACAAGCTAATTATAATGGCAAAACTATTTTCATTGAGGCAAATTGTTGTCTAGTATGCAATAGTATTATTCCAGTTTATTATTGTAATGGCGAATCTGTTGGATATATTGGAGATGACAATTTAGCCTTGACTTTACTAGATAATGATAAAGTAATTTGGAAACCTGATGACTTTAAATGTTTTTAAATAACTCAGCCTCAAAAAGCTTGCTGAAATGTTTTAAAAGTTTCTCTTTCACCTCAGCTTCATCCACTTTTTCCATACCTAATTCCACATTTAGAGAGGTGACTGCTTTTCCTCGAATACCACAAGGAATGATATTATCAAAATATCCCAAATTGGCGTTTACATTCAATGCAAAACCGTGCATGGTCACCCAACGGCTTGCACGAACGCCCATAGCACAAATTTTACGGGCAAAGGGTGTGCCGACATCCAACCAAACGCCTGTTTCGCCTTCGCTACGCTCAGCTTTTAAACCATAATCCGCCAACGTGAGGATGATAATTTCTTCTAAAAGGCGCAGATATTTGTGGATGTCCGTAAAAAAATTATCCAGGTCTAAAATAGGATACCCCACGATTTGTCCAGGACCGTGATACGTAATATCGCCTCCCCTATTAATTTTATAAAACGTCGCTCCTTTTTCGGTGAGTTGGCGTTCATTCAAAAGCAGGTTAGACACATCGCCACTTTTACCAAGGGTGTAAACATGTGGATGCTCTACAAATAAAAAGTAATTAGGGGTTTCAATATGGGTATCTTCCCGTCTATTCTTAATTTTTACATCAACAATAGTCTTAAACAATTGCTCTTGGTAATCCCAAGTCTCTTTATAGTCTTTTAATCCTAAATCTTGTATTTCTATCG
>Ga0307414_10000191_pt1 | contig 41366 bp, 35 predicted proteins | sample DK1Ometagenome_FD_203804 | JGI IMG/M metagenome (GOLD analysis project Ga0307414, IMG submission 203804) | Maize rhizosphere microbial communities from greenhouse at UC Davis, California, United States - DK15-O-3 | ecosystem: Host-associated > Plants > Roots > Rhizosphere > Soil | place: USA... | reverse complement strand
GTCCTTAAAACGGTCAAACTTGAAAAATGCAAGTCGGTACAGCGGGAAGATGTAAAACAAATCTACAAGCTGTTAGAGTACTTCTCACCCAAAGAGTAAACCATGATCAAGCTTCTGTACTTTCCGGAATTATACCAAACGCAAGTAGTTTCACCCACTGGCTTGCCCGTAAAGAATAGTGGCTCGTCTATCCATCTAAACCTGGTGCAACACGGAATCGCCGCAGTAGATCGCCTCTATCCCCTGAAGCCCAAGCAACCTGAATAGGCAGATTTCTTTTTCTGACCGAGAAAGGGGACGTGCACATCCCTGAGCAGATCGGTTACTACTAACGCAGGTCAGCACGCTTATACTAGCTGGTAGCGCTGACAACTTTCTTAGTATTCATTAGTGCTGGACTATTCCTAAAAGATAGGGTTGGTAAGGTATGTCTTGTTTGCAACAACTAGCTAACAACAAGACTCAAAGCAGGAAGCAAGAAGTAAACCTTGCTTATAGGATCGCTATTGCCAGAAAAGTCAGCCGACAATAGGAGTGTGGCTGGACAGAGGAATGTCTAGGCGTGAAGTATTGCGTTAAAGACTGTTTCTCGATGAATCAGACAAAGATCGCTATCACCTGCGACTGAGCATGCTTGCCAATACCTTCTTTCTGTAGACAATAGACATTCGGTGTCCCTCCATCTTCAAGCATTGCAAAATGACAAAAGCATGAAAACAATCTTATTCACCTGTTTCCTATTCCCGGTCGCTATCGGGATATGCTTATTCGGAAGCAATAAAACAGCAAAAGTTGCTGATTCACCTGGGGCATATCTTCTTCATAGGTCGGTGCCCCCTGTCTCTCCTGATCCGGGAGACAACCATCGGGTCGGAGAAATCCGCTCCGATACATTAACCTCTTTGGGTGATTTGGAAAAGGACCAATCCATCTTGATCTACGGCGAGATTCTCCCGCTGGAGATTTATCCTGAACTCACTCTACAGCTCTGGGAGGAGCCTATTGATCAAGCTACCCATAACCCGTCTATGGAATACCTTAAGATTCCCCTTCGCAACGGTTCCCTCAAAACCGGTAATCCGGGCTATTCTTGGCTTAAAACCGAATTGCCTCTAAATAAGACTGCATATCTCTCCATGCAAGTGGGAAAAACGAGGCTGTTCCAGAACCTGCTGGTATTCCCCGGTGACAGCATCAAATTTCAGTGGGACCAATCTGCTTCCATAGTGGCTTTCTCTGGTCCGGCTACAGATTGGATGACCCTACAGCAGGACCTGCTCCGGCTGGATCATTCCCGGTCTATGGAGTGGCCCACCATGATCCATTCGTACGATCCACTAGAAATGTTCCGGGACGAAGAGGAGTTAAGTCTTTTTGAAGCATCCCAGGAAATGAATTTTGGACGGAAGGTGGTAGTGTGGAAGGTTAATACCGGTGAAATGCTAGAGGATTACAAGGAGATTTACCAAACCCGCTCATTTCGACCTGAGAGGGCGCTTAAGCTGATCAGAAGTTACGCTGGGAGAATTCCCGTTGAAAGATTAGATCTTCTTGAGGTGGAGCAATTGGCCAAAGCCTGGAAGCATTTATGGGTAATGCTCGGATCACTGAGCGAATATGCTGTTCAAGACCTGCAGGTACGGGAGGAGCTGGTTGACTTCTTCAAATCATCGCTTCAGGACTTTAACCCTGTGGAGCAATATCCCAATCGTCTTGCCTCCCCAGCTTATCTGGAAATGAACTATGAAAAAGTCAGGTTTATGAAGGCATTGTTGGAGAAAGATGCTGCGTACTGCATTTCAAGTTTGTATAGCGGGAAAGAGCGGGAGATGATGCTCGCAAAAAATCTGTTCCAGACTTTTCCCAATTCCGGCCTTACCTATGAAACTGCACTGGCCCAGTCCGCACAGTTTGCAGATACTGCGCTGCGGGAAGCAGTTGAGCGGTTTTTGGAGCCATTTGCTCCCAATACTCTTATTGCCACCTCCAAATTTGTAACCCAAGAGGGGGATTCAGTTGGGTTGGATACATATATAGGGAAGACAGTATTGGTTCACCTCTGGTTTACAGGATGCAAAGGTTCTTCAATCTATTATACCAAGGTATTACAGGCATTGCAGGAAGAGTATGCAACAGCCAATGACGTGGCTATAGTCTCCATTTCCATTGATACAAACCGGGAAATTTGGTTGCACGGGCTGGAAAAAGGTGCCTATTCACATCCAGATTGGATGCAGCTCCATGTGGGAAGCATGGCATCTTATCATCCGTTTCTGATCACCTATGGGGTTTATTATTATCCGCATGTGATGCTCATCGACAAAGAAGGTAAGCTGGTGAAGTCTGGGGGATTTGAAGAAAATACAGAAGCACTGATATCCGCAATTGAAGCGGTTCGCTGATACATATATAAACCCATCTAAAACTTAATAATCATGAAAAAATGCGTACTACTGGTACTCCTGGGATTGCTATGCCTATCGGGTATGGCTCAGGATCAACTGTATCCGGTCACCGGAAAGGTGACGGCTAAGGGAGCCCCTTTGCCCGGGGCTTATATTGGAATCAAAGACTCAGGCCGATCTACGGTTACAGATAAAAGCGGGAGCTTCCTGCTTGGGTCCCCTGTCGGAAAGCAACTGCTCGTAATCCGGTTCCTGGGTTATAAAATCCAAGAAGTCGAAATACTGTTGCCGCTGGACAGTGAACTGGAGCTAGAGATGCAGGAAGATGCCCTGCAGTTGGAGGGAGTAGAGGTAATGTCCACCGGCTATGCCGAAATCCCAAAAGAGCGGGCCACAGGTTCCTTTGTGACGCTGGACAATGAACTTGTGGACAGGCGGATAAGCACCAGTATCCTGGACAGGCTGGAGGATGTCACTCCTGGAGTGCTGTTCAGCAGGGGAGTAGGGAGCTCCCTCAATAAACTCACCATCCGGGGAAGATCCACCTTGTTTGCCGGTACCCAGCCGCTGGTCATCTTGGACAATTTCCCTTATGATGGTCCCATAGAGCAGATCAATCCCAATGATATAGAGAGTATTACTGTACTTCGGGATGCTGCCGCGGCCTCTATCTGGGGAGCACGGGCAGGAAATGGCGTGATCGTCCTTACTTCCAAAAAAGGAAAGAAAAATGAAGAGTTGCGGGTTTCCTTCAATTCCAATGTTACGATGGTGGAGCAACCGGATCTCTTCTATGTCCCAAGGATGAGCAGTTCCGATTTCATAGACGTGGAGCAGCAGCTTTTTGGAGAAGGGTATTACAAGACAGCGATAAATTCTTCGAACAAGACCCCAATTTCACCTGTAGTAGAACTGCTACTTGCCGCCCAAAATGGGGAACTGTCGGAAGCAGAAGCCCAGAATCAGATTGACTTCTACCGCACCAAAGATATCCGGAATGATCAGCAGAAATACCTGTATCAAAAGGAGCTCCGCCAGCAATATGCGCTTAATCTCCGTGGGGGAGGGGCGAGACATCGGTTTTACCTTTCGGCAGGACACGATAGGAACAGGGAAGCCTTGGTAAGGAACAGTCTTGCGAGAACCACCATCAGTTCAAATCTACAGCTGGATCTGATTCCCGAAAAGTTACTCGCTACTGCAGGCATCTATCTTTCCCAGTCTCAGTCTGACCGCTCAAATCCCGGAGAAACCGGGCTGGACCTGAAGGGAAGTCATCCTTCACCCTATACTCCTTGGGTAGATGGAGCAGGTAATCCATTGTCCATTGCCTCCAACTACAGTAACACGGCCAAAAGCGAAGCCATGCAAAATGGCATCACGGATTGGTCGCTTGTTCCTTTGGAGGAGCTATACTTACTGGATGATACCAGGAAAAGCAATGATATCAGGTTAAATGCTTCCTTAGATTACCAGCTGGTGAAGGGGCTTCATTTGGAGACTTCCTATCAATATTGGCAAAACAACACGGGTGGTGAAGATTGGTGGGACGAAGATTCCTATGCTTCCAGGAACCGTATCAACAGCATTACCCAGGTGGATGAGTTTGGGGGATTGAGCTATCCTCTTCCAAGAGGTGGAATACTGTCTACTTCGGACAATTTCAGTTCCAGTCATAATCTTAGACTGAAAGCAGATTACACCAAGGATTGGGGAGAAGGAACAGTCCTAAAAGCCTTAGGAGGATATGAAGTGAAAGCGTTAGGTTCAGAAGGCCATAGTGGACGCTACTACGGGGTATCAGAAGAGACGGGGATTACTAAATCAGTGGACTATGTTACCCGGTTTCCGCAATATATCAATCCAAGATTTACGTCAAGGATTTCTTATGGCGGTGGGTTATCAGGAACTAATGACAACTTTATCTCCTACTTTGGAAATACATCCTTTACCTGGAGAAGCCGCTACATATTGTCTGGAAGTGCAAGAAAGGATGCCTCCAACCTTTTTGGGGTAAATGCCAATCAGAAAGGAGTGCCGCTTTACTCTGCCGGAGCCTCCTGGCTAATTACAGAAGAGGGTTTTGCCAAGTGGTCCTGGCTGCCGTTCTGGAAAGTAAGGCTAACCTCCGGTGTCAACGGCAATATCGATAAATCGGTGACTGCCTTTACTACTTCACAAATATTTGGAAACAGCCGTCTCACCAACCTTCCTGAAGGATCGCTGACCTATCCGGCAAATCCAAATCTTCAGTGGGAAACCATCAAAATACTGAATTTGGGAACTGACTTTTCATTGTGGGGGGACAAGCTCAGTGGATCATTCGAGTATTTCCTGAAAAATGGGGATAATCTAATAGGAGACTTTGAAGTGGCCCAATCTAATGGGAGGAATTCGTACCGGGGTAACTTTGCTTCTACGGAGACCAAAGGATTTGATTTTAATATTGAATTCAGACCATTAAAGTCTGACCTTCAATGGACAAGTATTTTCTTTCTGTCCATGGTAGATGAGAAAGTAACTGAATACGAGCTGGAAGCTTCTACACAGGCTTATTTGGGACAAGGTGCAGGACTGAATCAAAATTCTGCCATTTATCCGCTGAAAGGAAAGCCGCTTTATTCAGTGTATAGTCTTCCTTGGGCAGGTCTGGATCCCCTCACTGGTAACCCACAGGGTTATTTGGACGATGAATTGAGTACCGATTATGCTGGGATTCTCAACGCTGCCACCCCAGAAAGCCTTACCTATCACGGACCTTCGACACCTAAGTATTTTGGGGCTTTCAGAAACCAGTTGGAGTATAAGGGCTTCTCACTTTCTATGAACATCACGTTCCGGTTAGGATACTATAATAAGCGTACTTCGATCAACTACAATCAGGTGCTGACCGGGAAAGTGGGACATGGAGATTATTCAAAACGCTGGCAGAAGCCCGGGGATGAACTTGTCACTCAGGTGCCATCCCAACCTGAATCCAGGGATTTTCAGCGGGATAACTTCTATAATTATTCATCAGAATTGGTGGAAAAGGGTGATCATATACGCTTGCAGGATATTAGACTATCCTATTCACCTCAAAGTAAATTGCTGGATAAACTCCCTTTTCGGCGTGTGAATATGTATGCCTATGCAAGTAATTTAGGGATAATATGGAAAGCAAGCGACGATGAGCTTGATCCGGATTTTCTTACCTCAAAATCTTTGGCTTCCATTTCGATGGGAGTGCAGATCGATTTCTAAAAATAGTAGTACAAAAGGCGGCTCCATGGGCAAAATTTCTTCATTGGTTAGATTAGTTGATACAACCGTCCTGGGGCCCCTTTTTAGTTGACAACATGATCCTTATGAAACCGACACGGTTAAATCATCCTTATACTGGTCAATGACTGTTTTAACCGTCAAATCTAAAGGTAGGCAGGGATTCCATGTGGACTTTGAATAACAAAATTAATTATAAACAGATAAAATATCCATGATGGGCGGACGGCGCAAAGGGGATGATTATTCCAGCCCCTGCACCAAGCACCTGACATCGGGCATCCAACAATCTAAAAACTCATGAAAATTAATTATAAACTTGCCGCCTTCGCAGTGGCATTGCAGTTTTCCTGCACAAGACTACTGGATGAAAAGCCACAGAAGAATCTGATAGTTCCTACACAACTAAATGAACTACGGGCAATTCTGGATAATACCAGTCAAGCAATGAACCTGGAGCCTGGTCTGATAGAACTGTCGTCTGATGATCTGGTTTTGGACCCAGATGTCCTTCCGAGACTTTTTGTTCAGGAGGTGAATTCTTATCTGTGGGCAGATGAAATTTATGGTGAGGAAAAAGCTATTGAATGGGGACTACTCTTTAATGCAGTTCAATATGCCAATGTAGTGTTGGACCAGCTACTAGTCGTAAATAAACCGCCGCAGGAAGAGCAGGAGTGGAAAGATCTTGAAGGCAGTGCGCTGTTTTACCGGGCGTATTCTTACTGGAGTCTTACTAAAACATTCTGTCTGGCCTATACTGACAAGGCAGATAAGACGCTTGGATTGCCGCTCAGGTACACAGGCGTGATCACTAATGAAATAAAGCGGGCAAGTCTAAAAGATACGTTTGAGTTTATACTTGCTGATTTAGAGCTGGCAACGGGGTTGCTTGGCACCTCTCCTGAAATTGTGACCAGGCCTTCCAGGGAAGCAGCTTTTGCGTTGATGGCTGAAGTTTATCTGTTTATGGGCGAGTATACCAAATCATTGGAGGCGGCTGAGAAGTCGCTGAATATCAAAAGTGATTTGATGGATTACAATGAACTCGATATTGCTTCAATTAATTCTTTTTCCCGCTTTAACCGGGAGACGATCTTCTACTCTTTCATGGCTCCATACCTCTACCAGTTTGAGGATGTGGTGCGTGTAGATCCTGTGCTGTATCGTACGTATGAAGAAAATGACCTCCGAAAGCATTTGTATTATGTGGAAAGAGCGAATTTTGTAGAGTTCAAAGGTTCCTATACAGGGACGATAGAACACTTCAGTGGATTGTCGGTAGATCAAGTGATGCTTACCCGGGCAGAGTGTCTGGCCCGATTGGGCAGAGAGGCAGAGTCATTGGAAGTATTGAATAAGCTCATATCGACCCGGTGGAAAACCGGAGAATTTGTAGGGTTATCGCCAATTGCTGGAAAAAACACATTGGATCTGGTACTGGAGGAGCGTAGAAAGTCTCTCGTCTTCAGAGGTGTACGTTGGGCAGATTTGAAAAGGCTGAACTTGGATCCAAGGTACGCCAAGGACCTGCATCGGGTAGTCAATGGAAAAGAATATAAACTTCCGGCCGGGAGTCCGAAATATGCCTTTCCCTTGTCAGCGCAAGAGATCAACCTAACGGGTATGGAGCAGAATCCAAGATAAAAAACAGGCTTCCATATTGGAAGCCTGTAACCTTATTTGTTAAGGTCGTCTGTAAGTCCCAGTGGTCTGAGAACCTGGGATTTGTTGGTCATTCTCATCGAATCGTGCGGTGCACACATCGGAAGAAAGCGAACAGTTAAACATGGTGCCTTCAGGGATTACTTGGAAGGAACCATTTCCAAGGTGAGCCTTTAAGACTCCCTGAGGGTTGGGTTGAGTAAAAGCAAAAGCTGCAACTGCGGCCAACATAAATACACCTCCACGAAGAAGGTTGATTGCTTGATTTTTCATAATTTTATGAATTATAGTTAATTGATTAGCTCCGGTCGCTTTGGCCTGCACGCCTTCCGAGAGGGGCGGCCGGATATTAAGCCCCCTGCTGGGGCCAGACAACTACACCGTAGTCATACTGGCATTGTTATTTTTTGATTGTTTTTAATCTTCATAAATGGCTGCTTCGGTCTATCAAAGGACTTACTGCAGGATTGCTGTTTTGTTTCCATCCTCGGCACGAACATCCGTTTCTAAATTATAATCCTTCGCCAAGGAAATAGCGCCCATTAACCTACCTTTCCTACCTACGACAGCCTTCTAAACCTGACTCTCGTGTAGAGGTTTTGAGTATTAAAGCTAAAGTCATTTTTACCAGTTCTTGGCTCTAATTCTTCTGTCTCCTGTCTCCCATCTTCCGTCAACTTCCTGACATCCCACTTCCAAACCCCTAACCTTCCACCTCTCATTTCCCCGCCCACCAGCCATACCCTGCAATTCCCAAGAATAGTAGATTAAATACCAGGTGCTCGCCCCATCCTAAGCCGCTGAGTACTCCCCCGCAGGAGCAGGGAACATGCGCCGTGAATCCAAGCCAGATCCATGCAACATATCCTGTAAATACAAGCATTAACCCAGTACCCAGAATAAAGCCTATTCTGCGTATCGTGGGAATCAGTAAAACAACTGCAATTAGTACTTCAACCAGCGGCAATCCATACAATAATAATTCGGTGAGCCAGGTTGGTAATCCTTGATTATATAAAGCATTGCGGGTATTGCTCCAATCATTGACTTTGCTCACTGCTGTATAAACAAACAAAATGGTCATAATACACGCAGCTCCTTCATATAATGATGCATTTATAGATTTTAATGAAATATTCATCCGTGTCTTTGTTGTCATCTGTTGCATTCATTATAGTAGACTATAGGACTCTGTAAAGAAGAGAAGCAGTGCTGTAGAAATTCATATGTAACTATTTATGCGTAGGACAGGAATCTAATTTCCTCTTTCTGCATTTGGTTAAACAAACTGTTTCATTCTATAATTTGAAGTATCGGAGCTCATGCTTAAGAAGTTTGAATAGATTAATATCTCTGTTTTCTGTAATTGCAGCTTTTCTATGGGATGAAATTAATCGTATTGGTTAACAGTAGGTTAGGAGATTTTTCCGCCGTCATGAGAATTAAATAAGAATAAGGGAAATATTTCCGTCTTTTATGCATGTATTTAATAAATAATTAAAATTTACTCTTGTATTATATGATTTTTTAGTATTATGTTAATTATATGTTAGTTGATTTAAAGATATGCAGTTGAAGTTTCTACTTTTCTAAGAGGGGCTATAAACTTAGGTTGGTTATGGATATATATATGGAGCGAATGAAGGCTGATTACAATCAACTTGTAGATGGGCTGGATGCAGAATTTTCAAGATTGGATTTCTATGTGAATCTTCGTAGAGCAAAGAAGAATGAACTTCTAAAGACTACGAATAAAATTGAGTTGAATAGTAGGTACATCTGTTCAGGAATAGTAGGGTTGTATTTCGAGGATGAAGATAGACCGGTCCTTATTCAAGTTTTTAAGGAAACGGATGTGGCATTTGATGTCGAGTCTTACCTGAACACTTCAGTTACAAGCTTCTACTTAAAGTGCTTATCAGACGTTGTTTATTATGAATTAAGCAAGTCATCGGAATTGCAACTGGTGGTAAATCACCCCAAGTTCATTAAGCTACTGATTGCAGTTAAGCACCGTATGCTGAGCAGGCAGACTGAAAGGGCCCGGATTAAAAATTTTGGGATTTCTAAAGGTTATCCAGTGTTCATCAAGTCAGTACAGGGAATAGAGAACCTGCTTACTCAAGCGGATCTGGCTACTTATTTCAACTGTACAACCCGTACTGTAAGAAATGCAGTGAGAAAATATAAATTGGATTCCCCCATGAGATGATTGATGATCAATAAGGAAAGTGAATAGGGATTTTTCTAAATATGTCTAATTTTGCTATAAATCAAGAGCTAGGTTTAAACTAGAATTGGCAATAATGGCTTTCTTGATGATATCTTGGTTCGGTGCATAATTCAGTATTAAAAAATGATATGGCTTACGATGATTCTCTTTCCAGGATTCTTGGAATCCTCAGTTTGATAAAAGAAGATAGCGTAATGTTGTCAAAGGTGTGTGCTTTTCTGGAGGCAGAAATTGTCCCCGAATTAGAAAAGGAAGATACAATAGTAATACCGGAAAAATATGAAGCTTTAGTCAATGGAATAGCGCAAAGCTTACAGATTGGCTTTATTTGTTACCTCAATATGGATTCACTGGAAGTTGAAGAAATTCACCAAGATTCATTAGATGCGTATAGGGGGGGTATGGATGAGGAGGAAGTTTCTTATAAGCATCTCACGTGGGAAAATAAGCTGGAATTTGAGCCTCTTCATTCTTCTGAAGCTTTTCGGATTATGGAAGATTTTGCAAGTCAGTTGGACAACCTAAAGGTAAGAGAGATATTATTGGATATTTTGGACAGAAAGAAACCATTTGCCCATTTCAACAATTTCATACACCATTCCAACTACCGGGAAGACTGGTTTGCCTTTAAAACAAGTGCGTATGAGCAGCACGTACGTAATCAGATTTACTTGGAGTTGGATCAAGAATAAATAAGTTTAATAGCTCCATTTGTCCACAAATTCTGACAATCCACCCCACTGCAATAAATAAATGTCTGAAATTCATGCCACTGGGATAAACTTGACAGAGGAATTATTTGATTCTTTATATCCAATAAAGTTAAAGAAGCTGTCTGGGACACATTGGACACCAGTGGAGGTGGCAAAGAAAGCCATTTCCTTTCTTGGTGGTGATGAGACGAAAGCTGTGCTGGATATTGGATCTGGGGCAGGAAAATTCTGCTTTGTGGCCGCGTCTATTTCTACGTGTAAGATCACAGGTGTGGAACAGCGGGATTATTTGGTGCAGATTTCAAGGAAGCTTACTGAAAAATTGCAGCTTCAAAATCTGAACTTCATTCATGATGACCTTCAAAATATTGACTTTTCCCACTACCATTCCTTTTACTTCTTTAATTCCTTTGAAGAAAATATCAGCCTAAAAGATAAACTGAGCAAAGACCATTCAATTAATTCAACCCTTCGTGACCAGTATATAGTTCTTATCCGTCAGAAATTTGAGGTGCTTCCTATGGGGACAAGAATCGTCACCTATTGCGGGGAAGCTTCCGAAATTCCGGCTAATTATCACTTAGTCAAGTCAAGCAATAAAGGAAAACTCAAGTTTTGGGAGAAAGTGAGGGATCATGGCTAAATTCAGAAGGCTTAAGTCAGTAGTCTGAAAGCTCAAGGCTGCAGTCTAATGAGGAATAGTAGCTGTCAAAAATTGCAATAATGTTGCATAAATGATTTGATGACATTAGCTTTGGATATAATTTGGATTACATAGTAGAATTGAGCCCAAATTTGTTCATTCTTCATAGTTAACGATCAATAAGTTGAACCGCAGAAAATTTTTCCAAAGAGGATCACTACTTGCAGTAGGATCATCTTTAATTAATCCATTTCGAGCAAAAGCCAATTCATCCATCGCTAAATTTGGGAAGGAGGTCGCGAAGAATATAATTGTAGTGGTCAGTGATGGAATGAGCATTGGAACCCTTAACATGACTGATATCCACGTGACTCGTAAGACAGGTGTGAGTAGCAACTGGCTTCAACTTTACCGGGAAAATATGGTGAGCAGGGGATTGATGGATATGGCCTCGGACAGTTCAATAGTCACAGATTCAGCTGCGGCAAGTTCTTCCTGGGGAAGTGGTGAACGTGTCAGAAATGGTTCATTGAATGTAAGTTCCAATGGCGAAGAATTACTTCCGATCTGGCAAAAATTCCAAAAAGCCGGTAAGATGGCGGGATGTGTGACTACTGTTCCGATTACCCATGCTACTCCAGCTGGATTCTGTGTTTCCAGCAAATCCAGGAATAGTCAGGAAGAAATTGCAGAGAAATATCTGGAACAGCGATTTGATGTGATGATGGGTGGAGGCAAAGTATATTTCCATGCGGAATCCAGAGCAGATAAGAAAGACATGCTCGATGCATATAAGGAGGCAGGTTATGAAGTGGTGCTGACACGAGATGATTTAAACTCATCCAAACTGGACAAACCGATTCTGGGATTATTTCAGAAAGATGCATTGCCGTATGCATTGGACAGGGGAAATAATCAAGAGCTGAAAGAAGCAGTACCAACTTTGGCGGAGATGACGCAGAAGGCAATCCAAAGAATGAAGAACCACCCGAATGGATTTGTCCTGCAAGTGGAGGCTGGCAAAGTGGATTGGGCTGCACATGCCAATGATATTGGCGGATTGATTTATGATCAGGTGGCCCATGATGAAGCATTGAAAGTGGCAATCGATTTTGCCAAAGAAGATGGAAATACGCTGGTAATTATCACCACGGATCATGGCAATGCCAATCCTGGGCTAATCTATGGATCAGAAGTCAATTCAAATTTTGATTCATTGAATAATTTCAAACACACCAATGAGTGGATTCTGAACGGGATTGGAAAAGAAACTTCAGTATCCCAGGTGAAGGACAGAATCGAGTATGCAACGGGCTATCAAATCACCGCAGCGGAAGGACAAGAGCTACTTGGATATTATTCCTCGTTAGCTATAGAAGAGGGAGTGTATAACCCACGGCATTTACCATTCAAACTTCTTAGCCAAATCCAGCAGAAACGAAATTCTGTAGGCTGGATCAGTATGGATCATTCAGCTGATTATGTGGAGATTGCAATGTTTGGGCCTGGAAGTGACCTGTTGAAGCCTTTCATTAGAAATACAGACTTACATCATCTAATGCTTCAGGCAGCAGAAGTGGAAAATAAATTTTAACCTTAAGGGGTTAGATTTTCAGACCGTGCCAGTGCACGCCTAAACAATTTTTCAAGCGCATTTCGTTGTAATCCCTTACCAATGACCACGAGCTGTGATTGCGGGTATTCAGGAGTCTTGTCCCCCTGCAATGGTGTGAAATTTACCTGTTTTCCATGTGTTTGGATTACCACTGGGGCTTGGTTGTTTTCCAACCATATAAGCCCTTTGATCCGATATATTTGATGGTAGCTTAAGAACAGTAGCATTGTGAGTTGGTTGAGTAGTTTTTCCCGGTCAAAAGGTTCATGGATTTCAATATAGATGCTTTTCAATGGATGACCCGAAGGGCTTGTATCCTCTGCTGTGGATTTCCCTGACGTCCAGTCCGTTCGTTTGCCATCCAGGGCAGCAAATGGGATTTGCCCATGATCCGTGGCAATGATTTCAGCCAGTGAATTATACTGCTGCATGATTGCTTTCAACCGTACCAAATGATCGGCTGTAACTGATGTTTTCTTGTTCAATACAATTATATCAGCTACTGCCAATTGCCGACTAACTTCTGGTACTTCCTTTATCCAATCTTCCACGGTAGAGGCATCTACAATGCAGGTGATTTTTTGCAGATCAAAGAATCCTGCAACTTCCTTTTGGTTGAAAAGAGCAGCCAATCCACCCGGATCAGCAACTCCTGAAGCCTCAATGAATAGGTTGTCCGGACGTGGTTCAGTCTTAATTATTGCTGCCAGGACATCCACCAGTTCGTTATCTAAAGAACAGCAGATGCACCCATTATTTAATTCAAATAGAGCATCATAATTCACTGCTACCAAAAGAGAATCTATGGAAACTTTACCGAATTCATTTTCAATGATACTGTTGTTTTCCTTTTTTTTGGTTGTTAAAAATTGGTTTAATACAGTGGTTTTGCCTGCTCCTAAGAAGCCGGTCAATAAGTAAACATTAATTCGTGGATTGATTGGTTTCATACGCAGTTAAAGTGGCCATTCATCGTTGAACTGAGAAGTCAAGGAGAAATTTGCGGTTTCTTCTTCCGTCACCAAACAGGAAGCAAGTTTGGATGTCAGTTCAGTTTTGTCTAAATCCTGTCCGATGAGCACCAGTTCATTCAGGCGGTCCCCATATATGATGTCCCATTTCTCTAAGATGAGTTCCCTATTTTCTATGAAAGCTGGGTTCCGTTTACGTTCATTTTCAGAATAGGCAGACCACCATGTGCCAAATTGATCGGCCTTTAATGAACCGCCAGCCTGACTCCACAACAGGGCATGATGCGGACGCGAAGCCAGCCAAAACAATCCTTTGCTCCGAAGTATATCAGCTGGCCAGGATTGGTTAATAAAATTCCAAAATCTTCCCGGATGGAATGGCCTGTGATCTCTAAATACAAAGCTGCTGATTCCATACTCCTCCGTTTCCGGAACATGCTCTTTGTTCAGCTCCTTCAGCCAGCCGGCGGCCTGTTCAGCTTTATCATAATCAAACAGCTGGGTATTGAGCACTTCTTTGGGGCTGATCTGACCAAAGGATGTTCGAATGATTCTGGCCTCAGGATTGAGTTTAATCAGCATGCCTTCCAGCACTTTTAGATGCTCTTCAGCGACCAGATCGCTTTTGTTCAATACGATCACATTAGCAAACTCAATTTGATCAATTAAAAGGTTGACGATGGACCGTGCATCTTCGGGATCATCTGTCATCTTCCGGTCCAGGATAGTTTCATGGGAGCTGAAGTCCTTGAAGAAGTTAAATGCATCCACCACCGTAACCATGGTATCGAGTCGGCTGATTTTATGAAGATCAAGAAGCTTGTCACCTGTTTCAAATGAGAAAGTCTGTGCAACAGGAATTGGTTCTGAAATCCCCGTGCTTTCTATCAGTAGATAATCGAATTTATTCTGCCGTGCGAGCTTCTGCACTTCCAGGATCAGATCCTCCCGAAGCGTGCAACAGATACAACCGTTGGACATTTCGATGAGCTTTTCGGATGTTCTGGAAAATTTAACTTCGTTTTGGACCAATTTAGCATCCACATTTACTTCGCTCATGTCATTGACAATCACGGCAACTTTATATCCTTCCCGATTGGTGAGGATGTGATTGAGAAGCGTGGTTTTTCCGGCACCAAGGAAACCACTTAAGACGGTCACTGGAATTCTGTGTTGCATAACTATTAATAAGAGTGTTCAGTATAGTCGGGGAATTTGTCTTTTGATTTTCGGATAAAGTTCCAGTTAACTAAATGAGCAATTCCGACTAAGACTGCTCCCGTGGGAGTAATAATAAATTCGAGTTCCTCAGGCCCCCAGATCAATCCAAAGGCTATAATCAAAAATCCTAAGTTGACGATAAGTATAGGCAGTGCTTTCTTGTGGTGCTTCAGATATCCATGTGATAAAGCAAAGAGCGCTAAGAATAGGCTGATAAGAATAATGCCGTATTCGACCCAAGGGTTTTCTAGAAATTCAAGTCCCAAAAATGGTAGCCAACTGACTAAAAGAGGTAAGAATGCACAATGAACAGCACAGGCGATGGAAGTGGAAAATCCGATAAAATCGAGATGTGCCCCTACAAAAGTATTTTTCATGAGCGAATTAATGCAATTATGTTGCAAATATAAATAACGAAAACTTATATGCAACATTATTGCAAATAAGAAATGAAGTAATTAGGTTTGGACGATTGAATTATTAATTCCCATGCTGACGACTGAATCCCTTTCATTTGAGTATGATCCGGCCAACCGGTTCGAGTTTCCGGACTTGTTCCTGGATTATGGGGCAGATCTTCTTATTCTCGGAGAATCTGGTATTGGAAAAACCACCTTGCTTCACCTTATTTCTGGATTGTTGAGACCAAAATCTGGAAAAGTATTCATAGACGGAACATCGCTATCCACTCTTTCTGACAAGCAACTTGATACGTTTCGGGGTGCAAATGTGGGAATCGTATTTCAGCGGCCTCATTTCATTCATTCGCTGACTTTAGGAGAGAATCTTGCGATGATCCAGTTTCTGGGTAAGAAGAAGTCTGATCCTGTACGGATCAAACTTGTTTTGGACGGATTGGGATTGCTGACTAAAATCAATGTTCATCCTCATCTGCTTTCGCAAGGGGAGCAGCAGCGAGCGGCTATCGCTTTGGCGGTAGTGAATCAGCCCAAGCTTATTCTGGCAGATGAACCCACGTCGGCTCTGGATGATAGGAACTGCATCAAAGTCATTGAATTGCTCAAGTGTCAGACAAAACGGAATTTTGCCAGCTTGGTTATTATCACCCATGATCAGCGCCTCATTACAGAATTTACGGAGACCGTGACACTACTTCCAATGCTGGAACCAACTCCAAATACCGACCATTAAAGTACCATGAACAGTATACAGCTGAGTATTAAGAATATTATTGCGAAGCCGCTTTCTACAGGATTAAGTTTGATACTGTTGTCGTTGGGAGTGGGGTTGATTTCACTGATGCTCCAACTGGAAAAACAGCTGGAAAGGCAGGTTGCACATAATAGTAAAGGAATAGATATGGTCGTAGGAGCCAAAGGAAGTCCGCTTCAGCTTATCCTTTCGGCTATTTTTCAGATAGATGTGCCCACAGGGAATATCCAGCTCTCCGAAGCGGAGGCTTTGCAGCGGAACAGGCTGGTAGAATACGGTATCCCGCTTTCCTATGGTGACAGTTATGAACTGTTCAGGATTGTGGGCACCACTTCCGACTATCCAGAGCTCTATTCAATGAAGCTTTCTGAGGGGGATTTGTGGCAGAAATCACTGGAAGTTACCCTAGGTTCTCAGGTTGCTGAACGTACTGGGTTGAAGATAGGAGATACTTTTTTTGGTTCACATGGATTAAGTGAGGGCGGACATGTGCATGAAGATAGAGCATATGTAGTGCGTGGTATTTTTGCTCCATCCGCTACAGTTGTAGATCAATTGATTTTGACCGGATTGGAAAGTGTTTGGGATATTCATGAGCATTCAGATCCAGTTGATTCGGCTTCTCATTTAGAAGATAGTGAAACGCATCCGCATGTGGATAATCGCGAAAATGAAAAGTCCACGGCGAATGAGAAACATTTGTTTGCTAACTCAGAAGAGCACGAACAAAAAGAAGATCATCAGCATGAAGATGAGGAGCAGCGCGAGATTACAGCCATGCTGATCAAGTTCCGAAACCCCATGGGGCTTGTACAGCTACCTCGTATGGTAAATGAGAAGACAAATATGCAGGCCGCTTTGCCAAATTATGAGCTTTCAAAACTGTTTAGCTTAATGGGAGTTGCCATAAAAACACTGAATATAGTGGCTATAGTGGTGATGCTGGTCTCTGGGATCAGTGTATTCATCAGCTTGTACCTGAGCTTGAACCAGCGCACGTATGAGATGGCGCTACTCCGCACCTATGGGGCATCCAGGTCACAACTGTTGGGGATGATTGTACAGGAAGGATTGCTGATTTCCTTTGTGGGATTCCTGTGCGGTCTGGTAAGCAGCAGGATAGGTTTCTTCATTATTTCACAGCTTATCACTTCCGGTTTCCATTACGATTTAGCTGATGCAGCACTTGTACGGGAAGAGGGTTTTCTGCTTCTGATCAGCCTTTTCATCGGATTTTTTGCAGCTCTTATTCCAGCCTTGAGAGTCTTTCGGATCAACTTATCAAAAACTTTGGCAGATGCATAAAATTATTTCTATCGTGCTCTTTACTTGTCTGGTAGGAACTGCTTTTGGGCAGACCAGAATCAATTGGGACATCCTATCAGACGTGACTTTCACTGATAAATATAGCGAAGAGGTACAGGCTTATTATTACTTCCCAGCCTTTGGGCCTTCTGTTTTGGCTCTGAACAAGAAGGAGGTGATTATCAAAGGCTATGTACTGGAAATAGACAGGGGAAATGATGTGTATATTCTTTCTGCCAATCCATTTGCAGCATGTTTCTTCTGTGGCGGGGCAGGTCCGGAATCCATAGTGGAGCTCAAACTGGACAAGAATCATCCTGATTTTGAAATGGATGAGATCGTTACCTTTAAAGGTCGGCTTAAGCTAAATGCTGTGGATATTTACCAGTGTAATTATATTTTGGAAAGTGCACAGGTGGTGGAGTAAGGGTAGATCGGAGTATTTTGTAGCGCTATTGTTTAATTTTCAATAGGCGTACTGGATTTAATTACAAATTCCTTAAGCTCTTTATCATAGGGGAATAATATATTCGGCCATTGAATTCAGCAGGAAAAACCCGAGGAAACGACCCAGATCATTTTGAACTGGCTACAACTCCATAATATTTAAAAAAGAAGTATACACATATTTTCCTCAGGGCTGGAGTAACCGGGTTTCAGTACTTGAACATTACCGCTACCCAAGTAAGAAACGTCAGGCTGACAACCGAAGTAGGATGTGGTGGGTTGAAGAGAAGAAGATTATGCCGAGTTAAATATTAAAGTTTGAATCCCTAAGCCAATCAATTATCTATCTGATAAATAATGGGTTATCTTCAAAAAAGAAAGGCACAAATCCTAAAAAATTGGATTTGTGCCGTCTGGTGGAGCTGGTGATACAGAAGTCGAACCATTTTGAGGAGGATTTGGAGCTTTTGGCTAGGCTCTTCAGACTTCTATAAGTCAATCTTTGACTAGAATAGGATCCGTTACTTAAATTTGTTTAAAAAGGCAGAGTAAAATTGCTAATTCTCTGTATTTTACTCCTATGCAAAACCGCGAAACCTTTGATCACATACATGCCCAATTCCAAGAATTGGAGACGCTGGACAGCCTAGAGAAACTGAATACCTTCATCAAAGACAATAAACTTATTAATAGTATTGACTCATTTTATACCAAATACCCTTTAGTAGATTTCAGGCTGACGGTAGCGGATATCGAGAAGCTTAAGGCAGATGGGATAATTAATCCCGAAACTAACAAACTTGCTTTCCAAGATTTTCCAGACGACCCATTGTCCAAGCTATTGGCAGCAGTGCTGTGGAAGAACGGGGATATCCATAAAGTACAGCATCTGATCGATGGCATCACCGGCAGGGAAGGGGATCGGACGCAATATTCTCTGGTCTTTAAGCAATATGGTGCTAGTCTTTCAAGTGAGCATGAGCCAATCGTAGATCAGCATGTACTGAGAGCCTTTGAGATCTATAGCCTAAAGGGATATTCTGAGCCGCTTGTAGGGAAACTAAGAAAAAAGTCATTGTATAAATCTAACGATAAGCCACTTCTGGATGATTATAGAATATGGTTTGTAAACGTAATGGAAAAGGTGCATGAATCAGAGAAGACTCCCTTTAATGAAAAGCTTGATAAGGTTCTTTTTCAATTGGGTAAAAAGGTAAAAATCTGACCCTTGAGCCTTCAAATAGCTACACTGACGTTGAGAATCCTATTAATAATTTTGGGACCAATGCTTTTTATGCACTTAGTCTGAAACTTTAGCGTCTTTTTCCAATTTTTGCTAAACTTGGTCTGGGCTTTCCAGTTAAACATTTCCCTTTCCCTTCTTTTTTGTGCTCCATCATTATACCCAGAGCGATAGGCATTATTGTCATCAGAACCCCAAACATAAAAATTTTCGGACTTTCGCCCGTTGCGTCCGTCACTATATCCTGACTGATAGGAATAGCTGTGATTGTATAGAAATCAGAAACCCATAGAACGTTTGTACCTAAAAATAAACAGCTTAAATGAAAAGTAAAAGTGACTGATGCTCAAATTCTTAAAAATATTTTACTATTTTAAAGTTTGTAAAACTATCCTAAAAGATATGGGTAAGAAACCTGAAAACCACGGTAAGGCTTGGAGCACCGAAGATATTAAGACATTGAAAGAATTGGCAAAGGGGAACACCCCAACAGGAATAATCGGGCTAAAAATGGGAAGGACTGAAGACTCGATTTACACAAAAGCGAACGCTGAAGGCATATCTCTAGCCCCTACAAACCAAAGCCCGTACAACAGGAAGAAAAAGTAAATAACCTTACTGGCCGTTTTTAGAAGAATCGCCTTGGCTCGATGATGATCCAGATGTTGAATCGGATTGCGCTTGCTGTGCCTGCGTTGGCTGGCTTGTAAATGGATTAAATAAAGGTGACATCGTTCTACCTTTCTCCAAATATTCAGACCCCTTGCTAGGAATTGGAATTGCATCGCTTCTTTTCTTGCTCATATTTAATACATTAAGTGAACAATACAAAACTAAGCAAATTATCCCTATAAATAAAGTTGCTAATGTCGTGACGTTTACTCTCTTTAATAATTTATTGTTTTCCTTTATTTGATCATTGATTCCGTCAAATGTCATAGAAGCATTTATGCTGTCTTGTAGCTTATCTGCTTGATGAATCGCTAACCAGTATGAAAACAGGTTTATACCTATGCTGGTGGATAAAAGGAACCAAGATACAACAATAATCCATAGGAATATTGCATCTTGAATTGGGGTTATTTTTTCTATAAAAGTTATTGATAAAACAAGCGTACCCGCTGAGATATACATTAAGTTTTTTTCGTAGTCGTTTTGACTACTTTCTTTATATCTACTTACCTTTTCATAGGCATCTTTTAGAGCATCGAAATTTGGATCATTTTCCTCCATGTAGGTAAAAGTAAAGAATTAATCTTTGCGTTAAAATGATGTTCTCTCTTGACAGGGGGATTTTTAAAATTGTATAAAAAAGGCCTAGGCGATTTTCTGAGGATCCCTAGGCGTTCATTGGTTTACCGCACCGAGTTAAACTTCCTAAGTAATAGGCACATTATCTCCAAGCTGTCAAGCCATGAATTTAATCAGTCAGCGTATTGCGTGGACGGAAGTGTATAATAGTAGCTTGATACGTAACCCTTTACTACGGGATATTGGCAGAGGGTAGGATGTGGCGAAAGCGATGTGTCCATGGCCCAGCTACGGGAAGCACGATGCCCGTAAAAGAAGATTGCGAGCTGCTTGGTTAGTGCAACACAAATAGCGGGTTGAAACGATAGATCGGCTCTGAAGTAATGAGCTTTTGCTCCATACGGGATAACTCTATTCTGTAAAAGAATGGGGATTATCTGGCTATGGGTTTTACTCCAGATCTCATCAAAGTAATAAACAGTAGTAATAGTAATATAGGTAATAGTTTTGGCTCTCGTAACGCAAGTTTTGAGCTTTCCCGCGCGACCCCAAAGGCCTTAGCGCGGAGAGAGAAAGCGACAAAACGAGTAATAAGCCTACCCGATAAAATTTCGCGCTTTCATTAACCTTTTTTCGTGGAAATAAAATGCCCAAGATTGACAAATCCCTGCTTAAGTTCGGAGTAGCCCGCCGCATCCGGGACGACAAACACAGGCTTTTCATCAATTCTCTACCGTGTGCCGTGTGCTGGTCATATCCTCCGAATAAATGCAATCATATATCAGGCGCAGGGGTAAGGGTATGACCTTAAAGGTATCGGACGAATACAAATACCGCTATGCCACTTCCACCACTCAGAGGCGCATCGTGTGGGCGAGAAGACGTTCTTTGGTGATGTTGACAAGGCATCGGCTATCGCAAAGGCTGTTTACGAGGTGTCGGGTGATAGGTCAGCCGCTATTCAGCTTCTGCAGGGTGAGGCTTGCATGAATTTTCAATAGGAAAGTGTAGTCGAATTAAGTGGATAATCAGAAAATTGGGGGTATGATGAGGCTGACTGTAATACGTCGCGAAAAGGACGATCTGATATGGTGTCCTGAAACCCGTCAATGGGTCGATAAGATATGTGTGATACAAAAGAGGAAATCGACACATTTTTTGCAAAGCACCTAGTATAACATTCTTTATAGAGGTGAAAAAAGAGTGTAGGGTCAGGAGAAGAGCTCTTTGCTCGGGCTAGGCTAGGGCATAATCTTCGTTTTGCTTCTAGCTTCAAACGCCCTATTTACTACATGAGCAAAGACACCAATAAGCAAACCGCGATAATCAAATCACGCAATGCAATGATGTAGCAAGAGTGGGCTTTAGATTTAGCCATAACTACCATTGTTTAAGTGAAACATACGCAATAGCTAGTCACCTTAACCCTACACAACAGAAAGATACTAAAATTATCGATTGGCCTAATCCGTTTTTTAGTAAACCGTATAATTGTTAGGAGTTCGTCCACGATTTATTTCCCGTTTATAAACCAACTCTTCCAACGTGTTTTGAATTTTTGAAAACTCATTCTTTTCAAAGCCATCGAAATCAAAGAGGTCTTCTGTCAACGCGACTGTTTTTTGTTTTTTAACATGCTCAAGCACTCTGATTTCAAATGAGGTAAGTTCTTTCATTGTTTTAATTTTTAGTGTTAGGTCAAGATAGAAAGATTCCATGACAGGTTGTATGATATTATAGTTAACACTTTCCTTAAGATTTGATAGTCAACCTTCTGATTTCAGTGTGACCTTTCTACTCTGCGCTCCCACACTTTTGACCTTCATCAAAAACGATAATCGTTATGGATCAAGAAGCTCAAAACATCAGTTTTTCAAGAAATGTTCCTCCTCCACTCGAGCAGGTAAAGGCTTATTTTAACTTCCTCCATGTCCCGGCAGCGGAGGCCGAGGTTTTCTATTTCTATTACCAGGGAATGGACTGGCGTACCGAAACGGGATCTGCCATTCAGGATTGGGTGATGGCCGCTGATGACTGGGTATGGAACCTGGAAAACTAAGTCTTTAAAACAGTATTTATTATCCGCACAAAAAACTTCAGAACGCTCTGCTGCCAGTAAGACTCTGCATTGCGTTTTGGCAATGAGCAAGATGTAGGATTGTCTGACGCCAATCCGATCTTGCCCACCGCTGCCGGAGTTGCGGGGGGTAAAATTCTCCGGTCGAATTTTAGGTCGCATTGAGCAATGAGGAAAAGAACAGGCAACTATCCGGTACGTAAGACGATCAGATTTACATTCCCAAATTGTCATTTCCATCAGCAAATGTTCTAAATTGTAAATGTACATAAACGATATTTTGAACTACAGGCTTGATGAATTAAATTGAACAATTTTTTATTGAGAGGCAAAGCCCTTGCCCTTGCGTATGTGAATAAAATTTGATGTTTTGAAATATTTTCGTCACCACTTTACGGATAATAGAAATTGTTTACTATACATAATAGTAGTAAGAGTGTACTAGAAGACTTAGAATCTTTGACTCGTTTAGTTCTTCAAGTTTAGTTTTCGCACCTAAAACTACTCATAATTCATCATTTCATGATTGAATTTGAACCCGGTCATTCGACAATTCCCATCTGTTCTAAAAGGTCGCTGGTTAATTTTGAAAGTGGTCTCTTTTCGTTGCTAGCCCTGTCTATGTAATTCCCAAAAATCAATCTATGAATTTCACTCTTGGTTTTGCCGATTTTTGAAAAATTCTCCACTATTCCCTCATAATAATCATCATTGTAAGAGTATGCTTTAATCACCATTTCTTCGATATAGTCGGAATGTTGTTCATATAGCTCTTTCAATGCGAATGTTTCAATGCTGTTTTTGCATTTTTCTATGAATAGCTCATCGCAATGAGGCATGGCGTCAAGTTGTATCGCAATTTTGTCATTGTTGAGAATGAAGCCCATATGATTTACATGAAATCGGCATTTATCATGAAACCCTTCCGTGTAAGGATAGAGAATGATGTTTGCGTTATCCGATTTTATATGATTGCAAGTGGGACAGCATGGTATCAAATTATAAAATGATAATGCTAAGTGGGGATACTTTGACTTTGACAGGAAGTGATCGAACTGTGGTCTGATTTTCTTTTGTTTGTCAATAGTAAAAGTATATTGCCTATTACAATAAGGGCAGGTATTTACGTTCAGTTCCTTTGCCAGCCAATAAGCATCTTCTCTACACATTCTTTTATATTTATTGGACATGTATAGCTGAAAGGCGCGTGCCTCCATTGGATAGAGTTGGTAAAGTCTATGGAATTGGATATCTATATGACCAAAGGTTGAGATTTTCGCCAATATTATATAGTCAATATTGTCAATGTAATATGTGATAATGGGGGTCGCTCTTCGGAACTTATAATGTTTTACTCTATTTAAATACCGATTTGAAATTTCTTCAAGATTATTGCAATCAATTTTAATCATTCAATCTCCCCTTTAGCATGCTTATTTCTTTTTCAAGTTCAGCTATCCGTCTAATTACTTCCTCTGGCATTCCTTCCCTCTGCTTATACAATTTCGTCAGTTGTTCGCGGACGATCGGCTCACCGATCATCTGGATTTCGTTCAATATTGATGGACGGATTACTTGTGCATTCTCTAGTTCATCGAATAATTTATTGATTCTTTGCTTTGCAAACTCACCGATTGGAAGCCCATCAATAAAAAAGCTGTTCCTGTACAACGTGTGTATGTTTGCTCCAAAGGTATTGTCCCGACCGATCGAGTCTACCACTATACAAGTGCTATCGTTCTCATCTTTATTCAAAAAAATTATGTTGTCTTTCGGGAAGTCAGAAATAATTATCGGCGAATGTGAGGCTATTATAATCTGGAAGGTGTGATGTGGAATGGTCTTATTCAGAAAATTCACTAAATTACTCAAAAACAATCGTTGCCATTCAGGATGAAAAGAATTTTCTGGTTCGTCGAGCAGTAAAATGATATTCTTATACGTTTGTGGTTTTGTTTGCACATGAAGTTTTTGCTCATGGTCAATAATGACCTCATTGATGGAAGCATATATTCGGGACAGTAAATTTAGGTATTCCAATTCTCCGGCAGATAATCCATGCCATGCAATTGTTAAATCGCTAGCAGCCAAACCTCTATGATTCAGTGATCTTGGGCTTGAGAAGACATCTCCCTTAAAATAGTAATAAAATATTGCAAGACGCAAATCGAAAGATATGTCCTCTGTTCTAACTCCAAATGTCCAACTGTAATCTGACCTCAATCCCATGCTGTCAGGGTATTTCGTGAACAAAATTTTACCTGTTTCGCTCAATTTGATTAGTTCGGTGTACAGATTTCCAGCATAGCTTTTCCTTATCAATTCTATAGCGGTTATATCTTCTGATTTGATCTCTAAATCCGATACGTTCTTGGGGTCAGTAAAATAGGCGTATAAAAATCTATTTGTGAAGTGTTCGATAAAATCCATTTCGGACAACGGCTTATCGATAAATAGCTTGTCGTATATGGGGTTGTCGATCTCTAGCTTTTTGGCACCTTTCTTAAATGTAATATTGAGGTTTTTCGGCAAGCTGATACCCTTGAAATACGTCGCATTCGACGAGGAAATCAAATTGATTTGTCTGAAAGTATCATCAATCAATAACCTTTCTATATCTGAAGAAGTTGTTTCCTGAAACTTCATCAATTTCCTATCTTCTCCGTATTTTCTTAACAAACCGCCGGTAGAGATGTCTTCAGACGTGATTTCCCCGCCAAGGTCAAATAGAATGTTCTTTTCGTAATGAGCAGAATAGTACAAGAGTTTAGTAGTCACATCCTTCTGGAAATTGTTCAGTGGATATTGAATGTAAAGTTTGTTCTGCAAGTCATAATTACTCGCAACATCGTTTCTGCTTGAGTATAAGTTTCCATTTAGCTGATAGATATGAATTAAATTCATCCTGGGTATATGGCTTAGCCCAGAGGAACTCGCATAATATCTGAAGATAAACTCCAATAGGTTGCTTTTCCCTGCTCCATTTTTCCCTATGATTGCTGTGATGTTGGAAATGTTGTCCGCTTCCCAAAAATTGGGTAGGTAAGCCTCATTTTTACGAACGTAGATAAAGTGTTTATTTCGATCGTACGAAATTCGATACTCAGGAGAAAAGTTGAACTCGCAATCTTTTATATTCTTTCCATCGTCTCCAATATATAAGTAAATTAGTTCCATAGTCACATTCAGAAAAAAAAGTTCAGTTTAGGTGTCGACCCCCAACCTTTTTATGGGTTGGAATTAAATACCTAAAGATACACTTCTTTGAACTATATACAACCGCATTAACTAAGCGGTTGGATTCCGCTTGATTTAAGATAACTCCTTCCTTTTTCATTACCTGTTGGACCTTTCGTGGTGTTAAACTCCTCTTGACCTTCATGCCGGATTCCTTTGGTGCAAGACACAAAGTCTTCCTTTCTCCTGTTCTACTGTCACACTGAAACCCGAAGGTGGAAGCTGTTGATTTACCCTCTAAATGGACAATCATAGCGTTCCAAAAACCGTTTCACAAAGAAAAAACGGTAAAGAAGAAAGCACTAAATAAGGGGCCCGTAGTTGGGACAAAAGGAAACGGATATAAATAGCGAAGCCTGCGAGCGGCTTTATGCCGTCTCTTTTGAACTACCGTACCAGTAAGTCCCTAACTTCGCTTGGCTTATTTGTTGTTTGTGAAAATTGCCAACTATCAATTTGTATAGTATTATACGCAAGGGATAGGGCTTAAACAAGTATAGCGAGTTTAAGTGATTATTATCCTTTCCCTAATCCTGACAGCACTCTCCCTGTTCAGCCTAAGAAGTGGAAATCACCCTCATTTTTCTCCCATTTTCATAAAAAATACTCTAAAGCCGATTAAGCAATTCGATTTGGGAGGGGACGAGGTGGGCAGCAACATTTATAGCATCCCCCTGAGCTTAAATTTGGACACCATCAAGCAGGTTTTGATACTGATAGCAAAATCAGCATGTTGAATGTGCGACCTCTTTCTTTAAGAAATGAAAAGGTATTTTATTAACTTGCTCTTATCAGGCCATCCAATCCCTTTGTAAAATGGAGATAAAGGCGCAGTAGGGAAATGTGAATTCTGTACTCACAAGTTTTAATGGCATATAAAAAGTGAAATACCTAGCGTTGATGTTTATAATCTTCATTCATTGTTCCACAAAAAAGGAAAATGAATTACCAATATCAATAGAAGGAGAGTGGATAGAAGTATATGAAAAGATTGAATGGGTTTATGATTGGTCAGGACTTAAGTTTAAGAATGATACTGCATATAGTATAAGTTATTTAGCGATATTAATAAAGGGCCCCTATTCAATTGTTCAAAACCCCTTGGAATAAAGGAAGGTAAAATAAATGATAAGTTACTCAAGGAAATAGATTGCCTGTTTAGGTGGTCAAACATAAAGCAACTTGATCCATGGATTCCAATTGCAGTGGATGGCTGGTTAATAAATTTTGATATTAATATTAATAACAACGAATCAATCACCTTTTCAATAACAGATTTTGAAATTCCCTATAGAATAAAACCAAAATTTTCCATTTAATAAAGAAACACCTTAAAGAAGAAGGATTAATGTAACCTGCCACTAACATCACCTTGGATCCAGCGGCAGGTACAAATAATTATGAAAGTAAGTATCTTTAGCAAGTTAGGAGTAGGCCTAATGGGGAACGTCTTCGAATGCCAGCCGATTCCAAGCTGAATCCTGTTGTAGCAAATTTTAAATGCAACATCGAGTTCAAATATTATTAATTGAAAAAATGGACAAGTACGAAGGGATTGTTCAATTTGAGATAAACGGGAATGACTACAAAGCATTTTTTTACGGAGAAGAATATGAACCAGGACAAGATGTTGAAGTAGAACTTGTCCATTTGAAAATACAGCTTCATTGGAATGTTATTTTCAACGCGAACACGGACAAAGAATTAAGACTTGAAAAATCAAAGAACTCGGAATGGAGTTACTACGGTTATGGAAAAATTAAGTCAATTGAGCATGTAACAGCAGATTTTGGAGACATTCCATTAGAACTCGGAAATTGGACAAATGACCCGAAAGTAGTTGGAGAATACATTTATTGGATAATTGACCGATTAGATATAATTAGGAAAAAGGAATAAAAAGCTGCACACAAAACGAATAAACAATATCGCCCTCCGGAACGTCACTGCTTCAAACCGTGTAATTTGAATCGATCTTAAAAATAAGTCAGAAATTCCTGAAATGGATGGAGGGCTATTGAGAAATCAATAACTAGGCCCTCCTATGGTCCCGAAGTTTCGGTAGAGTAGCAATCACATCACCTTACGCTGTATATAAGTGGAAACATGGATGGGCGAGCGCCTAAGGAAAAATGAGAATATTCCTATAGGTCAGTACTGATTGTTCTGGTGGACCACTTGTCTCCCCCAAATCCCACACAATCCCCTCGCTATGCAGCCTCAAATCTGCAAATATTCCTTACTTTCCGCCCATTTTCATGAAAAATACCCTGTACATGGTATGTTTTCCTATTATTTTATTCCTTTTATTGCATAAGTCTTTTAGTTATTGAAAACAACCAGCCAACTTCTTGCTCTTTACCTCATCTGAAGAAGAGTCGAGCACCTTCTCCTAAAGAGCCCGTTCCGATAGCGAAGCGTATCGGAAACAGGAGGGATGAGGTAGGTTAGTTACACCAACTTTTATCACCGATCCAGGCATAAATCCAGAAACACATTTAATTCTGAATCCTGTAGTAAAATGATATCAGGGCCGTTCTTTTCCTCTAAATACCGATCGCAAGAAGCTTTGAGAGATTGGGGGAGGTAGAAAAGCAACTATTGCAAAGTTCTTCCAAGCTTGAATCTAAAGCTAATTGATTGAACCCCTACTTGCTACAACACCTTTGAGGAAGATTGGGATGTAATAATGAATCTCTTATGGATTTTAAAAACATAATTGTAGAGGAAATAGTACAAAGTGTTCATCACAATTAGATTTAAAATATTTTTTTAAGTAAACGATTGTTACAATATTCTACCATAAATTGTCCTATGAAATTTCTTCAAAGCCTGATAAGGAAAGTGGTATTAAGCTCAGTTGCTGCGTCATCTTCAAGCTTGGCACTTGGGAGTTCTATAAATCTGGAAGATGATGAGAATAATAATCATAATTTCAATGAGGTAGCTTTCAATAATGGAAAGGAAAACCAACCTAAGCTCCTCTTGAAATTTAGAGGCGATGATTCTTGGAGTATCAATTCACATAGAAGCCATAGATCGCATAGTTCTCATAGATCACACTATTCAGCTAGTTCTTCAGGAGGATCAAGTTCATCAGGATCTCGTTCGTCGGGTTCATCCTCCTCTTCTTCTTCAAGTTCTTCCTCTAGCGCATTAGGGATTAGATCGGCTACACCATCTAATAGCGTTTTGGGAAGTAGGACGTTAAAGCTAGGAGATGTTGGAACAGATGTCACTCAGTTAGTTAATCTTTTATTAAAAAAGAAATATTTAATAATTGAAGATGGATCAGTAACTGTCAGCGGAATTCTGACTTTTGATAAGATTATAGAAGATGCCGTAAAACAATTTCAGACAGATAATAATCAAAAGCCTGATGGTATAGTAGGGCCAAGTACACTTTATCTCTTAAAATCGGAAAAATAAATGCAGGTATCAAGGATTGATGAATCAACAATTAAAATTTTACTTGATGCAAACCTCTATGATTTAGTGGTGATACAAAAGACTTTCTACTGGTATTTGAAGGATTATGTTATCACGGTTAAAGCAATTCCAGAGAACGATATTCAGATTATCCTTGAAAAATTGGAGATCCCTCTTACCAATTCGGATATTGATAAGCTCACTACCAGGATCAAGCGGGATTTGTTTGATTTTATGCTTAGGAACAAGATTCATCAAGAAACTAAGAATGTTAGAGATTTAATAATTGCCAAAGCTTTTTCTGACACAGACGAATTTGATGAAATGCCTCCCGGTACTTTAAGGGATACCGTTGATGAGAATAAATTTAAATGATGGTGTCTAATGCAAAGTAACTCAATTAAAGAATTTCGGTCATTTAAGAAAGCTGATTTTTTCTCAAAAAGTACGCCTGAATTTTATTTACTCCCTTTTCGGTTTATTCAACTTTCTGAGTACAAAGAATTGATCGTCAATGATCTTGGTGATTTTTTACTAGTCCCCTCTGGAACTGTTGAAAAAGTAGTAAATAAAAAAATAGACCCATCTTCGGAATTATATATGGATCTGATTGCGGGTCATTTTATATCCGAGACTCCAATTCCTAGTCTCATTGATGTAATGGCAACCAAATACAGGACACGCAAATCTTTTCTTGACGGATTTACATCACTGCACATTTTTGTGGTTTCATTGAGATGCAATCACTCATGCCATTATTGTCAGGTATCTCGCGTGACGGGGTCCAAACTTGAATATGATATATCCTTCGAAAACCTTGAATTAGCTATCCAACATATGTTTTGTTCACCTTCTCCGCATTTGACCATGGAGTTTCAGGGAGGAGAACCACTTTTAGCATTTGAGAAAGTCGAGTTTGCGATTCTTAGAGCAAAAGAGTTAAACAAGCAGCATGGAAAGAATCTGAATTTTGTGATATGTACTAATAGTACGGTGATCAGCGATGATATTTTAGATTTCCTTAAAATCCATGAAGTATTAATCTCTACTTCGCTGGATGGGCCTGAATCACTTCATAATGCGAATCGGCCAAAGACAGGTGCGCAGAGCTTCAACTTGGTTATTGAGGGCATTAACCGGTTTAGGAAGGTCTTAGGTAAAGATAGAGTTTCATGTTTGATGACAACAACTGTGAAAAGTCTGGATTATCCTAAGGAGATTATCGATACATATCTTGAATATGGATTTTCAAATGTTTTTTTGAGGCCTATTAGTCCCTATGGATTTGCGTTGAAAAACTATAGAAAGAACGAGTACGAGACAGATCGATTTTTAGACTTTTATAAATCAGGTTTAGAATACATTATTGAATTGAACAAAAAAGGAGTATTTTTTACTGAGGACTTTACGGTAATTTTACTTCAAAAAATTTTTACTGTATTCCCCGTTGGATATGTTGATCTTCAATCGCCTGCAGGGCTAATTAACAGTGTAATAGTATATAATTATGACGGCTATGTATATGCGTCTGACGAGTCAAGGATGCTTGCTGAGAGTAATGATTTTACCTTTAGGTTAGGACATGTAAGAGATACCTACCGTTCAATTTTTTATGGGGAGAAGGCTAAAAAAATAGCTGATCATAGTGTCATAGAAGGTCTTGCAGGTTGCTCAGATTGTGCATTTCAGACTTATTGTGGCGCAGATCCTGTGTACCATCATGCTGTATTCGGCGACATGGAAGGTGTCAGGCCTTTATCAGAATTTTGCAAAAGAAATATGGGAGTGTTCCTTTACTTGTTTAATCTTTTGGATACACGGTATGATGAAGTCTTTCCGATATTTTCGTCATGGATAAAGCATAGTTTAAGGAGACAAGCATGATTCATTTATTTACTAAGGGAATCTGCAGAAACATACAAGAGCCTGTCATCGCTAGGATAGGTGATTTACACCATAACGTAGGCAACCTTTTTTTAATCAGGGATCTTTCGGATTTGGGTAGTATTAGGCAGCTTGGAAAATCAGCAATTTTTCTTTTTGATTCGAGTTTGAATGAAGAGTTTACACAAGAGTTTTCGGATTATAACCAAGTGAATAATTTGAATACAGAGTATCTTTCCGTTGGCGACATTATCCGTATAGGCACTAAAGGAGAAATCTCTACTCTATTCAGAGAGAACTCATCACATAATTCCCTCTTCATTACTGACCGCTGTAACAGTAATTGTATCATGTGCTCACAACCTCCTCGGAATCGTGACGATCTAGATCACTTTTGGGAAATTAATACCCGGCTTTTAGCCCTTATCCCTAAAGAAACTCAAGTTCTTGGAATAACAGGTGGTGAGCCTACACTTTTGGGTAGAAGATTTGTTGATTTGATAGCTCTTATGAAATCTGAATTGCCAATGACTGATGTTCATGTCTTGACAAACGGCCGTAGCTTTGCATGGAAGAATTTAGTTGAGGCACTTTCCCTTGTAGAGAATCAAAAAGTGGTTTTCGGTATCCCGCTTTACTCGGACTATTATGGTATCCATGATTACATAGTCCAGGCTAAAGATGCTTTCGATCAAACTATGTTGGGGCTATATAATCTGGAGCGATTTAATCAGCGGGTCGAGATTAGAGTTGTTCTTCATCAACAATCATTTAGTCGGTTACCTCAGCTGGCTAAATACATATTCAGGAATCTTCCCTTTGTGGAACATATAGCCTTTATGGGGCTGGAGTTCGTTGGATACACCGTCGCGAACAGGGATATACTCTGGATAGAGCCGGAAGATTATATGGATCAATTGGAAGAGGCTGTCCTGTTTTTAGATTCCATGGGGATGAATGTATCAATATATAATCTTCCGTTATGTCTCCTAAGGCCTGCCTTATGGCGTTTTAGTAGAAATTCAATTTCAGACTGGAAGCGGGATTATTTAGAAGAGTGCCAATCTTGTGCAGTTTTAGAAAAGTGTGGAGGAGTCTTTGGTACTTCCAAGAAACTGAGCAATCGGATAAAATCAATTTCTTGGCAATGATGGTAGAAAGTAAAAAGCCAGCAGCAAATCTATATAGAAATTTCTCAATTGCTCTGACCATTACTATTCTAAGTAATCCTATAGTTCTGTATTCGGTTACAAAAAGCCTGCTATTGAGTCTGGCAATTTTTACAGGAGTTGTTTTAGTTTCCTTGGTTTTATTTTCTAAGCCAGCACTAAAGTACTTACAGCTTTTGTTTCTCAACCTTCTGTTTGTTTTTTCACTTCTATTACATGCAGAACTAGTATTCAATACCGTTTTTCCAGAATATATTATTGAGGATCTTTATCGTTTTGAATCAAACTTTTACTTTAATAAACCCTATTTGAATAAGGTTTTTGAAGATAAAGAGTATAATGTAAATTATATTACAAATAACCAAGGGTTTCGAATTGGTAAAGATGATACTCCCGAATTATCTGTTGAGAAGGTTGATTGGTTATTTTTGGGTGATTCTTATACCCAGGGAGCTCAAGTTCAATTTGAAGAGCTTTATACTAAGCAACTGGAGCGCTATTTTCCTGAAAAGATCATTTTGAATGCAGGGATAAGCGGTTTTGGAATCCCGGATGAATATTATTTTTATACTAAGGAGGGCATACATTATACTCCAAAGAAGGTTTTTTTACAGGTATGCAACTTTAATGATTTCATGTTAGTGGAAAAACGTGAGGCGAAATTCATTGATTACCTTATGCAGTATTCCAATTTTGCCAGATACTTACTCTACGGGTTTCGTTATACAAATCCCGTAGAACTTCCCCTAGGACGCTGGACTGAGCCATTCTATCCCGCGGAAGAGGAAAATGTAAGACTTAATGTATTTCATACATCCTCATCAGAACAAAAGACTAAAGATTTGTCTCAGTTCAAATACTACTTAACCCGGTTTTCAGAGGCAGTAAAAGATTCAGGTGCCGAGTTGGTTATATTACAAATACCAACTAAGGAACAAACCTACTTTCGCTATTTTAAGGAAGTGGTTGATGGGTTCCAGTTGGATGTTAAAAAGCTGGACATGGATTATCCGGACCGTCTGCTTTCTAGTTGGTGTGAAGAATTAGGATTGGAATATATTTCGATGCTGGAAACATTCCAGGAAAGCGATGTTCCTGTATTTTTTGATTTTGACGAGCATCTTACACCGTCAGGCCATACGGCGATGGCTGAATATATTGGTTCTAAGCTTTTAGGTAAAGAAAAACCACTTATAAGTAAGATAAGCCCTGACAATTTATGGGATCGATATCCTTCTCCATCTACAGATTATAAGGCTTTTACTTACCAATCATTACGGGACGGAAATATGGAGCTGTTTGTCACGGATTCAGCTTTCCAGACCACGAGACGGCTTTCATTCAATTCGGTCGATGAAAGTCATCCGATGATAGCCTCCCGCAGGAATCTTTTAGCCTTTACAGAAGGTGACCAAGAAACAGGTATGACGAATGTTGTCCTTCAAGATCTTACGCTGGGGACTAGGGAGCATGTCACAATTGGTGAATCAGCACATGGTGCTATTCCTTTTTTCAGCTTAGATGAAAAGTATTTGGCATTCGCGTCATGGTCACGGGATACTAAGACGAATATTCAAAGTAATCCGGTTATTCGGGTTTTAAACCTGGAAAATGGGAATCAAAACCAATTAACTGGGGATGATTATGAGAGCTGGAGACCCGTATTTTCTCCAAATGGAGAAAAAGTATTTTATATCAGTAAACGGGAATCAGGGATATTCAAAGTTTACGGAAATTCGGTCAAGGGCGGAGAAGAAGAATTGTTGATCGATTTAGGGTTCGATATTTGGGATCCGACACTTTCTCCTGATGGACGATATTTGGCTTTTTCTGCTCGGGCGGAATCAAACTGGGATTTATTTCTTTATCGTTTTGCTGATCAGACAATTCTGCAACTTACAGAAACAATCCGTGACGAATGGGATCCTGCTTTTTCAGGAGATGGAAGAGTACTTTATTTTGCTGCGGAATCCGGGTTAAGCAACGGTATTTATAAACTTCAGCTTCCGGAAGAATAATTTCCTGTAAAATCCACTCTGGGCATGCCAATTAATTCTCTTCCCTTTATTGCTTTTTTCTCGATCTTAACGATTTGCTTTTATTCAGCTCCTTTGAGATTTCGTCATACTGTTCTTTTGTTCTTTAGTCTTTTATATTTTTTATCTTTTGGAATAGTCAGTATTCTGGCTTTACTGGCTATCTCAGGTCTTGGATACAATTTTCTCCGAAATCTGCAAAAACAACTAGTAAGTAATAGGTGGAGGATTTTGTCAGTTTCCGTAATCCTTGCAACGTGGTTGGGGTTTAAATATTTAGGCGACATCTTAGCCGTTATAAGCCCATTTGACTTAGTAAAATACAATTTGGAAGGTTGGCTATTACACCCAGTAGGTATATCGTTTTATTCCCTTCAGCTTTTGGCAGTTATTTTGGATTTCCGTTCAAACGCATTTCCGCATACATGGAAATTTAGGGATGTGCTTTTATTTCTAGGCTTTCTACCTCAGTCTATGGCAGGACCTATTCATAGACAGCAGGAGTTAATGCCTCAGCTGATTCATATGAGCACCCCATTTCAGGCAAGTAATATATTTATAGGTGTGAAATACTTAGTCTGGGGTTATATCTGCAAGCTTATTGTGGGAGATAAATTAGCTCTTCTTGCAGGATATTTTTTGGACAATCCTGAAAAATCCAATGGACTGACATTGCTAATCGGTGCTGGATTATATACTTTTCAGATTTATTTTGATTTCTATGGATATTCTTTAATTGCCATTGGTTTGGGTAGAATATTGGGAATTAAAGTCAAAGTCAATTTTAGACATCCCTATCGCAGTATAAGCTTCAAAGAGTTTTGGAGGAGGTGGCATATTTCCCTTTCCACATGGTTTCGGGATTATGTTTATATCCCACTAGGGGGAAATCGTAGGGGGTATCTCCGCTGGATTTTAATCGTTCTTGTTACATTTTTATTAAGTGGATTATGGCATGGCTTGGGAAATAATTTTCTGCTGTGGGGGGCAGTTCATGGCCTATTATTGGTTTTAGAAAGGTTTATCCATGATAAGATTTATATTCCTAAAAACACCTTACTTTCTAGCATGTTGGGCTTTGCTTGGCGGCCGATTTTTTTCCTGATCTTATCCATGACGTGGCTGATTTTTCGAACAGAGGATATTCAGATCTTGGGCGAAATGATGAGGAAGATATTCTCTGTGTCAGATTGGGCTTTTACAGATGTTCAGCAATTGATATTTCAACCAAATCAGCTGTTCTATTTATTCCTATTTATGCTGGCCTTAGTGATAGAGCAGTGGACAAGATTAGATCATTGGCTTGATGTTGTTCCTAAGAACACATTTCAATATGGAATACATGGCGTCGGATTCACACTATGCGGGTTGTTGTTGATTCTATTTGGGGGGCTGAGTGGGCAAGAGTTTTTATATTTTAGATTTTGAGATTACCACAACTCCTTAAAATCCTTTAAAGATTTTTCTTGAGGATAAAAGTAATTCAGGGAACCCGACGGATCATTAGTTTTGCGATGGATCCAATTTTTGATCTTGAATACAAAGGATGTGGGAACAAGCACTAAAAAATATATGATCAATAGCAAAATATAAGTTTTTACTATCGAGAGGAAGTTCAATACCTTATAAAAGACCCGGATTTGGAAATCTCGGATACTTTTGATCCCAATTCCTAGAAGGAAGAGGACTGAAACGATTATGGCTGGATAATACCATTTCAAAACCAGAAAAATTAACAGAACCATCAATGGGGTACATGCATATTTGCTCTTGACAGACATCAGAAAAGGGAATAAATAAAGGGGGCCATGTAACTGTTTCCTGCTGCCAGAAGGATTAATCCCGCAAGGGTCAAGGCTAAAATAAGCGGGATGAGGAGGTACTTTTTCCTCTGGATAACAAACTGAGCCAGATCTCGGATAAATTCCATACGTTATTTGTGAATAATAAAATTATTGATCACCAATATATCTATTTCACTGCTTTTAAAACAGACGATAGCCTCTTTTGGACTGTTTACTATAGGTTCTCCGCGTTTATTAAAGCTTGTGTTGAGGAGCATGGGGCAGCCCGTAAAGTCATGGAATCTTTTTAACAAACCATAGAATTTGGCATTGAAATTAGAAGATACAGTTTGAACTCTTGCGGTATAATCCACATGGGTAACAGAAGGGAAGGAAGATTTGGCTAATTTTTGTTTTTCCTTTAAAGTAAGAAGTTGATCAGAGGAGAATGGAATTCTAAGCTCTTTTTTCATTTTCCAAACATATTGCATATAGGGGGAGGATATCGAGGTATCAAAGAAATTGGAGACTTCTTCTTCTAAAATAGCAGGAGCGAATGGGCGGAATTCTTCCCTGAATTTCACTTGGGAATTGATTCGGTCTTGAACCTCCGAACTCCTTGAATCAGCTAGAATACTTCTGTTTCCCAGAGCGCGTGGACCAAATTCAGCTTTGCCCTGAAACCAACCGACAATTTTTCCTGAGGCTATTTCACTAGCTATCATTTGATATAACTCTTCATCGGTCACGTTGGTAAATGATAAGTTCTCCTGAACTAGGATGGCTTCAATTTCACCCTTAGTAAATGAAGGGCCTAAAAAAGGACTGGGAGGAGAGGGGCTCGGTGTATGAGAGAAGCCTAAACCACAGTGATAATAAGCCAGTGCAGCACCGATGGCCGCACCAGAATCCCCTGGGGCGAAAGGAACAAAGCAATTCTGTTGTCCACCTAGTTTTGATATTTTTCCCATGGCGACTCCATTTAGAGAGACTCCTCCAGCAAAGCAAAGAGGGGCTGATTCGCCTATACTTTTACTAAGCCCTACTATTTTTATTAAAGTATGCTCCAGTACACGCTGAGCAGCTAGTGCCAAATCTGCATGTGCCTGTTCCATTTTAGATTCAGGAGGTCTCTTTTTTAAATCAAATAATGTTTCCCATTTCTTCTCATTGATTAGTTTGAGATCGTGTTCAAACCGGAAATAATTAGGATTTAATTTAAATGAGCCGTCCTTATCGCTGGTTAGTAAGACCTGAGTTATCTTATCATAATAAATCTGGAATTGGGAGCTATCCGGGGCTCCATAAGCTCCAAGCCCCATTAATTTATATTCACCATCATTGACCTGAAATCCTAGGAAATAAGTAAATGCAGAATAAAAAAGCCCCAATGACTCTGGATACAGCATTGAGGCTGTTTTAGTTAAGTTGTTTCCTTTTGCCTTATAGACTGTGAGCGTCTCCCATTCTCCAACGGCATCTATAGTAAGAACTGTGGCGTTTTCAAAGGGAGATAAAAAGAATGCTTGCGCAGCATGAGATAGGTGGTGCTCCGAAAAAAACAGATTTACTTTTAGACTTTCGTTTGAGATTTTCTTGAAGTCCTTTCTTAGCTTTCTTTTAAAGAATAATTTTTCCCTGACCCATTTGGGCATGGCATATGCAAAAGACCGGAATCCGAAGGGGGCGGAAACTAAAAAGCGTTCAAGAATCCGTTCTAGTTTGAGATAGGGTTTTTCATAATACACTATGGCATCTAATTCTTCGGGCAGAATTCCCCCTTCTTTTAGGCAATAAATAATGGCATGGTAGGGGAAGCTTGGGTCATTTTTAATTCGCGTAAACCGCTCCTCCTGAGCAGCTGCGACTATCTTTCCGTTATATAGTAAGCAAGCAGCTGAATCGTGATAATAGCATGAAATTCCTAGGATGAGCATCAAGTTGGTGTGTCAGCTGATAAATATATGAATACAGCCAGCAATTAAAGAATATTTAGCACCTACACTCACTCCTGTCTACATATGTCTTATTACCATTACTGTTGATATAATAGCACCCTCCTTGTGGACCAAGATGCAAGGATTTACCATTATGGTAGCAAAGATTACTTGGTGAATAGTCCTCTTCGTCGTTTCCCCCACCACAGCTGAATAACAGTAGAATTAACGCAAAGCTCAAGAACTTTATTTTCATGGTATTTAAATTAAAATATTATACTTTCCATCCACCACCTCATTAATCTTTATTACCACGAAAGCTTCAAATTACTAACTATTCTTATTTCTTTCTTTAAGCCAATGAACTCTGCAGGAGAGAGGATCTTAGTATTTTCTTGAAATTCCAGCTGAATAGTCGCAATCTGGACATGGTACTCCAACTAAAAATATCTCTTTAAGAATCAGTTGATCCTTCGGTTTAAGATCAGTAGATTCATAGACGTTTTCTAGGATTGTAGTATAAATTAAAGAAGTATTTTATGCACCAAAGCTGAATCAAATAAGTACTAGAACAAATTAGGACCCTATCCATATTATTTTTCTTTTTTTCAAATAAATATTAGTTGACTCCTTCATTCAGATTATATTTGAAAGTACTTTGATTCCTATTGGATTTGATTCTGAGTTAATCCCAATCAAAATCTAAAAACTCTTTTGGGTGGACTTTTAAAATTTTTGCGAATCGTTCAAGCTCGCTGATCCCAAAATTTGTTTCACCTCTTAAAACTCTACCAATTTGCCTATTATCGTCCGCTTGGAAAAGCTCTGCAATTTTTTCCTGTGTAAGTTCTTTTTCCTCTGCAATTTTTAGAATTTTAGAGCTTACTTTATCAATAAATACTTGGTTCTTGTAATTTGGCTTTCTTCCCACATAACAATACTGGATAAATAATTAAATTTTTATTAGGACATATTTGTCCTTATAGAGTTTTTGCCTAAATTAGTAGCGGCTAGAGAGTTCTCTAGCTTGCAAATTTTCATATTGAACGCATTTGCACTTGTGAGTCTCGTCTTAGGAAACTGGTAATTTCAATTGAGGAACGGGATAAATAAGTGAGGATGCTCACGCCATTGGCGTGGGCTACTTACTTGCTTGTTCCTCAGGTATACCAGTACCTCTAAGACAGCTTGTTTGAGTCCACGCCTCTTTTTTGGTTTGGTCTCAACTTGGACTATCGTTATAACCCAAGTATCATGGAACAGACCTTGATTTTTTCTGGATTAAGTTGCTTTCCGGGATCATTATTCTGGAAGAAGGATATGACTGCGCTTTTTTACGTAGGGTCACATTGCTCATTACCTATTGCCTATTATTCATTGTCAGAGGAACACGGCATCACCGTGGTAGAGCGCCTGTTTCCCCTGAAGCCCAAGAATCCAATTTGAGGTTGGGATTGTATTTCACTCTGCCCTTCCGCGGAGACCTTATACACTCCGTAGGGACTATGCCCACAGATTAGGGAGGGACATGATGGAGATCATTTGCTGCAGCGGATAAACAGCTCCATTACTTCATTTATTTCTTACCGCATTTAAAAAGCCCTTGGAGGGGTAGTGGGAGAGGTCTGTCCTGTCCCATTGGTTTCCAAGGCATTGATTAGCATGAAAAAACTCATATTCACATGCTTCCTGGCATACCTATGCCTTTACGGAAGCACTTCCACAGCACAAGTTGCTGAACCACCCGGGGCGGATTTTCTTCATAGGTCACGCCCCACCGTCCCGCATGAATTGCGGGACATCCATCGGGGCGGGGAGACCCGCTCCGATACTTTATCCATCGGCGATCAGATCCCTTCCGGAATTGAATTCTCCGACGTATTGCATTATGACTTGGATAAGCTGCGGTTGAAAGATTACTTGGGCAAATATGTAATCCTGGAGTTCTGGGCCCCTACCTGTACTGCAAGTATCGGGTCGTTGCCCAAGATGAATGACCTGGCCAAGAAGTTTGGGGATCAAGTTGCCATTCTCCCGGTCACCGTATTTGATAAAGAGCAGATAGAGGAGGTGTTTAGCGCCTACAGCTCCTTGTCTGATGTGGAACTCCCGTTGGTGGTCAACGCGCATCAGATGCGCAGCTATTTTCCGCATAGCAGAATCCCGCATTTTGTGGTTCTTGATCCGATGGGGAAAGTGGTTGCGATTACGGGAGTAGAGGATATCACTGCAGAGAACCTAAACCGGTTACTTACCGGTGATGCTTCGGGCTTTAGAGTGAAGGAGGACAAGCAGATCAAACTGGGGAGATACGATAAGCTGATTTCGGAAAGCCCTCAGGTAAAGAACAAAAACATCTGGTTCCAGTCCGCATTTACCGGCTACATTCCGGACGTCGGCGGATCATTGATCCAGGATTTTAACGACTTATCACATATCAGGATAGTCAATATGCCGCTTTTCAAATTCTATCAGCTTGCCTATTCAGAAAATGATCTGGTTGATTATTTCGGGCGGAACAGGATCGAAACTGTGGGGTTTGGGGCAGAAGAACTGTATACAGATAAAAAAGGAGCTGACTATAAGGAATGGAAAGAGGAAGGAAACCATGTTTTTGGCTATGAACTGGTTGCTCCTCCCAAACTAAATCCCTATCAGCTGTTGAGGGAAGACCTTAAACGGTATTTTCCGGACATCACTGCCGAAGTAGTACCTAAAAGAAGAATGGTGTATGCCTTAGTCCTTCAGGAGGATACCAAGTTACCTGTAGCTTCGCAACAGGAAAGAAGCTATCAGGCGGATGCCATGGGGCTGCGAATGACCAACTATCCCCTGCAGGGATTTATCTATCATCTCAATTCCTATTTTCAACAGCACAGCAACTATCCGATTGTCAATCTGACGGGCATTGAATTCCCCATTGATCTGGATCTGGAGGCACAGCTTTCGAGTATAGCCAGTCTACAGCAGGAGTTCCGCGAAAAGGGCTTTGAGCTGATCCTTCGGGAGGAGGTGATCCCTGTTCTAATGCTTCACAAAAATGCTGACTTAAACCTACTGGGACAATGATAAAGACCGTTTCAATTGTTTCATTGCTCTTGTTGTTTTCCCTGGTGGCACAGGGTCAAAATCCAGGCCTCCGGGGTATTGTGAAAGATGCGGATAGCCGGGAGCGGTTACCGGGAGCCTCCCTGAGAATTCAGGAAACCGGTAATGGCAAAATTTCCGGTGCGGACGGAGCATTTGAGTTTAACCTGGACACGGGGGATTATATCCTTGAGGTAAGTTATCTGGGGTATCAAAAGCAGGAGTTGCCGGTATCCGTTCCCCGTGACGCAGTGATGGAAATCCTGTTGGTCCCGTTGGATCTTGGACTGGAGGAGGTTGAAGTGCTGGCCACCGGTTATCAGCAAATCCCCAGAAGCAGGGCCTCGGGTTCCTTTGTGGGACTGGATGAGGAACTGATCGACCGCCGGGTCAGTACCAACCTGATCGATAGACTGGAAGATGTAACTTCAGGGCTGATCATCAACCGCACCGGGGATGTAGGAAGGGATCCGGTTTCCATCCGGGGCAGGAGTACGTTGGGCAGATTTTCCCATCCCCTGATTGTAATCGATAATTTTCCTTATGACGGGAAGCCCGGGGATATCAATCCCAATGATGT
>Ga0307414_10000190_pt1 | contig 41439 bp, 76 predicted proteins | sample DK1Ometagenome_FD_203804 | JGI IMG/M metagenome (GOLD analysis project Ga0307414, IMG submission 203804) | Maize rhizosphere microbial communities from greenhouse at UC Davis, California, United States - DK15-O-3 | ecosystem: Host-associated > Plants > Roots > Rhizosphere > Soil | place: USA... | reverse complement strand
CCGGACTTGTCGATGAAACAGTTCGCGCAGAGAATGCCGCCGGGGTCGCCCTTCGCATCAGGCCCACCCATGACGAGGTTCCACAGCGCGTTGTCCGCGAACCAGACCGGGTTTTTGCAGCCGCACTCCTGGCAGATCATGTCGCCTTGGGTCTCGTGCAATTCATCGGCGGGGGCCAGCTTGGCGCGGGTGAGTGCGGTTTCGGTCCACCCGATGAAATCGTCACTCGTGCCGCCTATTTCGCTGTCCCATCGTGTCAGATAGACAGCGCTGCCGAACTCGTGATGCTCGTATAGCCACGCCTGCGTTGCAGCCGCATCACTCATGGGAAGTTCCTTCGCGAACAGGAGGGAATGGATAGGTGGCCGCGATGTAGCGATCTACGCGGTTATTCCGTTCGATGCTTTGAGGAATGCCGCCTGCAACCTGCCCAACCCATTCGAGGAAGTTCATGCGCTCACAGACTTCGCATTCACCGCAGCCCTCGTCGCCACAGTCAGTGACTGGCGCTTCATCCTTCACGCTCTTGCTCCTTCAGAATGGTGGCGACGGATTGGCCGAGGGGTGTGAGCGAGAGGCCATTCCCATCAGGAAAGCACACTCTGATGCACACCAACCCCTTGCCTTCGAGCGCCTTGATTGTCGGCCAGTTCGCGTGCTGAAAGCCGTGCTGCACCGTTCGCACCTGCGCCTTCGTCAGCCCCGCGGCCACCCGCTCAGCCTCGTTCATCGGACGCGCTCCTGATTGCTGTGGCGCAACGGCGAACGATCTTCGACACGAACGCGCCCTTACCTTCGGTCGCCTGCTCGCGGCAGTATTCCAGCGCCCCCACCAGTTCGGCCTCCCGTGCCTGCATGGTGGCGAGGGTGGTGGCCTGGGATTGTTCGGTTGCAAGGCGTTTGCGGGCGAGCTCCTGAACCTTCCAATGTCCATCATCTTGCCCGTCACGGATTTTCTTTAGGTGTCCATAGGCAACCAGGCCGATCCAATACGCAACTGCGCCGTCACGATCCGCTTGTGTCGCCTCGATCAACTCAGCCATGTTCCGCTCCTGCGTGGTTAGTTTCGGGCGCATGAACCGCGCTGTCGTGAACCGAGCCTTCGTCTCCGCCCTGACGGGCTTCCATCGCTTGCGCGACGGCCATGTATGCTTGCCCAGCAAGCGTGACGCGGGGGAATGAGAAGTCCGGTCTCGGTGTGCCGCACGTCTTACATGGGCGCATCTGCGTTTCTTCGGTCAGAAGCCCAAGCTCGTGCGCGGTCGCATATTCACTGCCGAACCCGCGCGCCGACGGATAATCGCCCATCATCACCGCATAGATAGCGGCAAGAATTCTGCTGTGCGTCGGCCCCGCGCGAGGGATTGAAGCCGGAACGGCGGGGACGGTATCGGCCCCGTTCACGAAAGCCCGTCCCGCAAGGGAGCGCCCATCATTGTTATCCATCCTCAATTCCCTTCCTTGTTCCTGGCGACATTGGACCGTTCCGCAAAGGTCAGGCCATCCGGCCCACGAAGCGGCCATGCGGATTGCGGGCTGGTCATGGGTTGCAGAGATCAGTCATTGCGCGGCGGAACCTATCCTCCCGCTCGCGTGCTGCCATGCCCTTCGACTGCGTAAGGACTGGTGCGAGAAGTTCGACCAGCGTGTCGAGTGGGTCGGCCTCCGATCCAGACGGCTCATCCTCATCCAACGACAAGGGGGTTACGGTTTCGGCATTCTGTGATGCAACCGACTGCGGCGAAGGCCCCCAAAAGAACTCACCGCTTCCCACAATGAAGGCGCTGACTGCTCCATTCGGCTCGCGATATTCGGTCTTCAAGCACAGTTCGCCCATGCACATGAACAGCCCGATGGGGCACTCGTCCAGACGGCGGGGGCTACCTAGCGTGCATTTCAATTCATGCTTGGTCATCACGAAAACATCCTTACGTTGGCGTCCCTGATCGTCCTGCGGTGCGCCTTCACGGCCACCACTTCGGCAATCAGCGCGGGGTTGTGCAGGCAGACCAGCGGGAAGCCGTTGACCTGTCCGGTGCGGGTGACGCGAAGGCCATCATCCGGCAGTTCGATGGGTGTCAGCATTGCGTGTCTCCTGATTGCGGGCTGGTGCGATACGGAACCTTGCCGCAGTGCTGGGCGGTTGGGGTCATTTCTTGACCAACCCAAGCCGGTCGCTCAGTTGCTGCACTGCAAACGCGATGGCGTCTTGCTTGAACTTGGTGTCGATCTGCGCGGTAAGTTCGTCCTTAATCGTCTTCGTTTTGGCATCCACCACCGACTTGACCGCGCGGGTGAATGCGTTTTCGTCCGATGAATAGTTCTTCGGCTCGTATTTCAGGTTCTTGGCGATGCTCTCGACAATTTCCTTGCGGAAGTTGGTAGGCGTGCCGCGCTGGCCGTAGGACGAAACCGGGACATATTCGGCGTCAAGGATTTCATCCACGAAGCGCGGCATCCGTTCGGCCATGACTGTTTCGATCTGCGCCGACATGATCTTGCCGAGTTCGATGTCAAAGCGGTCAAACAGGCGCTTGCGGTAGTCTTCCGACAGGCGGCTCACCACTTGGCGGCGGATGCTTTCTTCAAGCCCTTCCTCCGGGTTGCCGTCTTCGTCACGGAAGATGTTTTCGAGGTCGATTTCAATTTTCACGTCTAATCTCCTTGTTCTGCGGGGTTGTGTGCAGCGCGGGTGAGGTGGTCGCCGCCTTCAAGCGCTTGCTCGGCCTCGTTGATCGCAAACCAGCAGGCATCGAACATTGCGCTATCGTTGCGGTCCCGGTTCCAGTATTCGGCGATGTGCGCCAACACTGCCTCCAGTTCAGCAATCCGCCGAACCTTCTCAGCCGACACAGCTTCGCCGTAGGACTGGATGATCGCGGTGGCTGCGGGGACATCGTGCCACATCGTTCGGGCAAGCAAGTATGCCTCCCGCGCTTCCTTGCTCGGTTCGGTCATGCCAACGGTTCCTTCTGGGTGGGCTGCTTTGCCAGCCATTTGTCCAATTCCTCGCGCGCATCCCGCAGTTTGTGCTTTTCCATTTCGGCCCATTCGTCGCGCTGACGAGTTGCTTCTGGCATGAAGCCCATGCTGATGAAGTCCTCTTCGAACTTGGCTGACAATGCGCCGTGGGCTGCGTCGTCCAGATAGATGTCACCCTCAGTCGCGTCCGTTTCGGCAGCGCACAGCGCGATGGTCATCCCGCCTGATTTGCGTATGCGAATTGCCATCACAAAATCTCCAGAATAGCCGCCCATGCGGGCTGGGTGATCGTCGCCACAGCAAGGGCGAGCAGCGTTAGGATGGGGAGGTCGCGGGTCATTGGGGGTCGCCTGCCAGCTTTGCGGTCGAAACTGCCGCCGCTTGCAGCGCCGTGACTTCGTCCATCATGCCGATGTGGCAGGCTTCCCGTTCGATCCCTAAGCGCCGTGCAAGCCAACCATACGCGCCAGCCCGGCGCATCGGGGCACCATTCCCGCGCCAGAGCGGATCAAATGCCGCGTGGGCGGCGGACCGGGCCTTGCGCGTCTCAGGTCCGCAGGGATAGCCGAGCGGGTCCGTGGTTCCCTTGTGGGTGCCGCAGTAGGCCCCGCACTGGCACAGGTAGAAATGCCGGTCGTAAAGATCGCGACGGTGCGGGTAGATGCGCTCACCAGTGACCAGCGCAGCCGTGCTGCCACATTCAATGCAGGTAGGTTCCACCCCGCTCACGCCCCACCCCCGTCCGCAACTGTGCGAAGTTCGAGGGAGCGTTCAGAAACCAGTTCGCGGAACCTCCGTTCGACCGACCAGTAGCCGCCAAGATTGTTGACCTCGCTGCCTGCGAACGCCTCTCGGAACAGCGCCACAACTGGATCAACCGGCGGCGTCAGGAGCAGCGCGTCAAGGGCGGCGATGGCCTGCTCAACTGCGATAACGGCAGGCTCGGCAGTCGTGTAGTTCATGTCCCACAGCATTCGGTCGGCAGTGGTCAGGACAGCCTTGATGTTGTCCAGCTTCGTCAGTTCGTCGCTCATCTCGGGTTCCTTGCTCATGGCTGCACCAGGGTGCGGCGCGCATCATCCTGCCGGATGCCGTTGCGGACCCAAGTCATAATCGCGGCGGGATCGCCGCCGGTTGCTTCCAGTTCGATCCACTGACGGTCGGCCTCTGCTTTCTCGGCAGGGGTCAGCTTGATCTTGAAGCTGTGCGCGTATTCCGCTGGCAACCGCTCATTATCGGTAGCGGCGCGGCAGGTTTCCTTGTGGCGGCGCTTATCGCCCTTCGTGGTGAAGGTGGCCGCGCAGGTGCCGCAGGTGTAAGTGTTCACGCCTCACCCCCAGTCGCAGCGGTGATGGCTGCGCGGGCTTTGGCAATGACGCGGTGGCCCTTGTCGGTGATCTTGTGCCCGGTTACGTCCCAACGTGGGCGCTTGCAGCAGGGGCACGGACTTTCGTCATAAACCCGCGTGATATTGCCGCGCTCGACAAGGATATCTTCGGCGCGTGCCAGTGTGTCGGGAATAGACCCCGTGTCTGCCAGCGCGAGCAACGCCTCCCGATATGGGGCATCATCGCACCACTTGCAGGTCACGCCCTTTTGTTCGGCTCGCTCCGCCTCGGCCTTGGCGTGTTCCAGCGCCTGCTCCGGCGGGTTGCCGTCATTGAACGGGTTATAGGTGGCGGTGCCAGTGAAGGTGCGCTTCACCGCCTTGCCGCACGACCCACACGACAACGTGCGATCTACGGTTCGCCGGACTTCCCGAAAATTATAGGTCGTCATCTCACACTCTCCGATCACGGTTGAAACGAGCCTGACCAGCGGTGGGGCTGGTGGGGGTGCGGGCTGCGACATCATTCCTGCCAGCCCCGCGCGGATGCATGATCCAATTGTAATCCAGCCCGTAATTGCGGGCATTGCCGATCATGTTGTATTGATCGTCGGAGAACGACACGCGGGCGAAAGTCCGATAGCCTTCCGCCGGGTTCACAGGGCAGCGGTGGACGTGTCGGGCATCGAGCCGCAGCACATCGCAAACGCCATACGTCCTGATATTCTCGGGGCGCGCTTGCTCTACCATTTGCCGCATCGAAACTTCGTGATCGTCTGACAGATCGAAAGGCTGGATGCAGAACTCGGTCGGGTCAGCATCGGCCCAAATGTAGTTCACGTCGCTGGTTCCGAAGCCGTCAGTGTGCCAGCCCAACCGTCCGCCTACGCACCCCGGCTGCACAAACAGTCGTTTGACAGTGAGATAGACGTAGCGGCCATCGCCAGCGGCACCTTCGTAGGCCAGCGCCATATCCACCAACGGCCCATATGATTGAAGGTGTGGCGGGATGCGGACTTGCTCCTGCTCCGCAAGCCGAACGGGCATGTAGAGGACGAACATCAGTTCACATTCTGGCGTGACGAACTCGCCAACTACATCGGGGGCTTCGCCATAGTTCATGGCAACACCTCGAAAATGTAGAGGCCCAACTCCATCTGCACATAGACGGCGCAGAAGCCCACATATGTGAGGTTCAAATCGCGGGGTATTGCCGCCCCGGTCTTGAACGCGGCGAAATTGCGCGCCTCGTTTGGCAGTTCAGTATCGACTACCGCCCATAGCCAGAACATGCCGTCCTGATCCTCCATACGGATAATTTCGGCCCCTTGCGGGAGGTCCATTGTGAACCGTTCCAGCACCGGCATCTGGTATTTGAAAATGACTTTGCCGGTCGCCTCTGACATGCGAGGGCCACGCAATGTTTCGTCCCACTGGTCCGCCATCACATCCCCTCCATCCGGTTGAATTGCGTGACAGCCCCGCCGAAGCCATCGACCAGCGTGGCGGTGCTCACGGCGATCTGCATCTTGTGCACAGGCCACCACACCGAGGCGCACGTTGCCTCCATCGCGTCGGCCAGTTCAGATTGCGGATCGACCGTTTCGGGTTCCTCGCCATCCATTTCGACCAGGGCGTCAATTGCCAGTGACCAGATGTTGCGGGCCGTGGCTTCAGCCGATCCGCCAATGTGCTGGCCAGTGCGTTGCCGTTCGGCAATGCGGTCTAGCCGTGCGTCCTGATCGGCAACGATGGCTTCCAGTTCAGCGCGGGTGAAGTGTGCGCGCGGTTCGGTGAAGCGATGATTGGCCGCGTTCACAGTTCACCGCCTTCTGCCAGCTTGGCGCGGACCCATGCGAGGCGGTTGGGGTCGAGGTGTTGGGTGGCCTCCGACTTTGCCGCCAAGTATTCGTCGTTCCCAAAGGGAAAATAGCGGTTTCCTAAGTCCCGCGCCAAATGGTCCCCCATCTCACGCGCGAGGCTATATGGAGCATTTTCTCGTAGGCCGGTGCACAGACCGTAGCGGCGCCAATACGGTTTACCCTCCGGCGCACCGCGTTCGACCCATGCCAGCCAGTCCGCAAGGAAGGCACGCAGTTCCGGGCTGATCGGGGTCATGATTTGCCTCGCAGAATGAAGCAGGCGATATGCCGCCCGGTGCCCTTGCCAGCGGTTCCGTCCTCAGTGGCGACCCACTTCACGTCGCCGAGATTGCGCACCTCGGCATCCGGACCAAGGATGGCATCCATCAGCATCAGCAGCCACTTATCGACCGGGTAGACGAGAACGACGGTCTTGCCCTTGCGCCACTCCACGATGGCTTTGCGTACCCAAGCGGTGGGGCCCTTCTTCACCGGCTTCCTGTCGCCCGGCCCCTGATGCATGATCGAGCCAAACGGCGGGTTGACGTAACTACGCTTGCCCCATTCGCAGGTCAGGCCGTCGAAGCCATCGGGTAGCGGATAGGGGCAAGGATCGAAGTCGAAGCCGAACTCTGCATCCAACTCGGCATACAATTCTGGCGGGGTCAGCCAGTAGTGCTTGCCATCTGAGCCGTTGCCGACATGGAACTTGTTCGCGGCAGGTGGTAACTGCGACTGGTGCAGCGGTGAGGCGTCACCGAAAAGGTTGGCAACCTGTTCCATCACATCCCCTCCATCCGGTTGAATTGCGTGACAGCCCCGCCGAAGCCGCGATCAAGCGTGGCGGTATAGGCAGCGAGATCGAACGCATCCGGCACAGGCCGACCAGTGCGGACCTCGTAACCGTAGGCAGCGTCCTTGAACGCCTCGTCGCAATCCCACTGGCGGAACAGATCCTCCATGTAGGACACGGCTTCATCGTAGCATTCGGGTATCAGCGCGAAGCTGGCGTGTTCTGCCAGTTCGCCCGTGCCATGCTCCACGAAGCCCTCAAGGCATTCGGTTTCCCAGCGGGTGCCCTTGCAGGCATCCCAGCGTTCGGCCCAGCTTGTCAGGGATAGCGGGTTGATGGGGGAGTGCTTCATGCCTCACCGCCTTCTGCCAGCTTGGCGTCTGCCTTGTCCTTGGCGCGCTGCTCTTCGCGTGCCTTGCGCTCCCGCAGGATTTTGCCGCGCGCCAGACCGACTGCGTCAATCAAGTGCAGCGCTTCGCTGGTGGCCTCGTCATTGCCCATGCGGACAGTCGCCACCGCGTTGCCTTCGTCGCAGTCAATGTTGGGACCGCGAACGCCAACAGACAGGATCAGGTAATCCTCGCCAACGTTGCGCAGGGCCTCGATGTTCGTCTGCCAGTCCGCAAGGAAGGCACGCAGTTCCGGGCTGATCGGGGTCATGCTACAGGCTCCTTGACGGGGGCGCTGTTCAGCAGGCGGATGGTTTCCGCGTCCTCTGCGTCAGGCGTGTGGGGGCGGATTTTGCAGAAGCGGGTGGCAACTGAATAAGTGCCATCGGAGAACGAAAGCTGCCCACAGCGGCAAACTACCCCCGATGGGAATACCGTATTGCCCACGTAGGCAATCGTCTTGACTGCGCCAACGGGCGGCGCATTTTTACCGGTGTGTATCCCGCGCCGCGGATGGCTGGGGCAAACAATTCGCCCACCCCGCACACAAAGCGCCAGATCGCCAGCCTGCCAATCGTCGCTCATTCCGACACCATGCAGGCAACGAACAGCGCCACAGCGACAATGGCCAAGGCAATGTCACGCCCCCAGGAAGGGACATGCGGGGCGCGGTGGTCGAGTTCGACCAGGGTGGGGGTGCGGTGGGTCACGCTGCGAGCCTCTCGGCACGCTTGGCGCAAATCTGCGCAGAAACTTCAGTAACAGTCTTGTTGCCGGGCCAATTTTCACCGCAGTCAACAAGCCCAACACAATAGCCGTGGCGGACAAGGCGATTGTATTCGCGAATAACACTAGAGGCCAGAAACCGAATGTCGCTGCAACCGCGCCCGTAGCAATCGAAAGTTACGATGCGAACGGCGATTGGCTCATACGTCCAGCCCAACGCTTTGACGTCTTCAATGGCGATTTGCTTAACGGCCATGTTTACCTCCTGCATCGTGGTGATGCTGTGGAGGTAGGGCTACACGCCGCGTTTATTTATGTCAACACACTCTGTGTATTATTTTCATGACCGAAATCTTACACCCAACCAATGATAGCGCTTTCCTACACGCCATATGTTGGGCTAGGATATGATTCACGATTTGTTCCGCGGGAACGAACGGGAGGGGCAGTTATGACAATTGACGATGCAATCAGTGATGCTTTGGCGCAGATTTTGTATGCCACGCAGCTTGAGCCGCCAGATGCGCTCTCGTCTTCTCATCGCCCTCGTCTGGAAAGGTTGACAGCAACCGAAGAGCTGTTGACGCGGCTTCGGCAATCACCCCCGCCCTTGCCTCCGGCATACCATCCAACTGTAGGAGGCGAAAGAATACCGCCTTCGTCTCCGCTGGGCGCTGTTCACTAAGCCCCACCAGCCAATCGACTGACGTTCCCAATGCGCGGGCAAGGCGCACAAGTGTGGCCACGTCCGGCGGGCGAGTCCCCTGGACGTAGTTGCCGATCCGAGCCGTGCTGAACCCTGTCGTGCGAGCCAATTCGGCCTGCGACATTTCGAGTTCTTCCAGCCTGATCCTGATCCGATCATGCAGTCTATTCATGCGCCCTAAGAAACCGAGCGGCGCGTTGAAGGCAATCAACAATGAGGGGTTGCCATTCATACACGCACCGTGTAGTGAAAGGGTATGGCAAATGCAAAACATCCTGACAGTGACCTGATCGACAAGCTGGGCGGCAAGGTTGTCTCCCAGCATTTCGGCCTATCCCCGCAACACCTGTATAACTGGCGCACGCGAGGTATCCCGCTGGCAAGGCGCATCGCTGTTGCCAAGCTGTGTGCGGATCGCGGCGTGTCCACTCCCGATGGCTTCTTCGACAAGTTCGAGATGGCAGCATGATCGCCGCCCACGCCATTGGCCTGCGCACCTATCTGCGCCTGTCGCAATTCCGGCCCGCATTTGGCTCGCCCAAGTGGAACGGGCTGTCGGCCAATAACCTCTCCGCGCCCCGTCCCTCCCCCTTCAGCGGGGCGCGTGGGCCGGGGGCCGTCACTGACCTGTGCGTCGGTTCGACGGCCCCCGCTGCTGTTTCTGTCTCCTTTCATTCCTCGACCACTACAGACGAAAGGTCATGTGATCTTGGCGCACGATAACGACATCTTGGCAACGCAGGAGCGGATATTCCGCATTGCCGTGCGTGGCGACCTGTCCCTGAAGGCTATCAGCCTGGACGCGGACATCCCCTACAACACCGTGCGTTCCTACGCTGGCAGCGGTTGCAAGACCGTGGAAATGCCTGTGTCGGCCCTGCGCAAGCTGGTGGGGGTTATCCCTGACGAACTGCTGAGCCTGTTGCTGCCGCCGGAGCGCGCCATTGTGGCGGTGCCGGACGGGATCGACATGGACGACTTCGAGAGCATGTGCCGGGACTTTCTCGAAACGAAGGGCAAGGCCCACCACGCCGACAGCCCCGCAGGCCGCGAGATTAGCGACTGCGAGCGCGCCAAGCTGGCGGTCAAGATCGTCCCCATTCGCGGGGGTGTGGCAGCGTGATCGAATGGGTAACGATAGGCCGCGCCCGCCTTGCCTGCGGTGATTGCCGGGATATCACGGGGGGCCTTGGTCCTCTGGACTCCGTGTGTTCCGACCCGCCTTATGGAATGTCGTTCCAATCAAATCACCGCACCGAACAGCACGAACGCATTGCGAATGATGACTGCGAGGATTTGCTGCTTTGGGCTTGTGGCCTGAAGCCTCGCCATAGTTCTTATTTGTTCTGCCGGTGGGATAACCTGTTCTCGGTTCCGAAACCCAAGTCACTCGTCACTTGGGTCAAGAACAACTGGTCTATGGGCGACCTCGAGCATGAACACGCCAGGCAGACCGAGGTGGCGTTGTTCTATCCCGGCCCCGATCACGACTTCCCCAAGGGACGCCCCTCTGATGTAATCCGCGCACCTCGCACGGGCAACGAGTTCCACCCCACCGAAAAACCAACGCAATTGATGCGGGCAATGATCGAGTGGACGCGCGGGACCGTGTTTGATCCCTTCATGGGTTCCGGCAGCACCGGATGCGCGGCGGTGGCTATGGGCCGCGACTTCGTGGGCATTGAACTGCACGAGCCATACTTCGAGATTGCGTGTCGCAGGATCGAAGAGGCGCAGCGGCAGGGTGAACTCTTCGGGAGCGCCGCAGCATGACCCGCCTCCCCGACCACTTCAGCCGCCGCCTTGATGGCCGCGCTGGCGACATGGCGCAACTGCCCGAACCCCGCTGCCCCCAACGCTGGACGTGGGAGCATTACGCCCTCGGCCTGCTGTTTGTCGGGCCTGCGCTGTGGGCTGGGTATCTGATTTTGAAGTGAAGGAGGAAACGATGATTTTCAATGCAACGGAGGTGATGCCGCAACTCGGCATCCGCAAGATTGAACGGGTGGCAGGCCGCTGGTCTGTCGTTCTGGACGATGGCCGCATGGGTGTTGGCGATGATGCCGCCCACGCGCTGGCGAAGGCCAAGGAGGCAGGTGCGGTAAACGTCCTGCGTGCGGCATGATCGGACATAACAACCCGCCGCCTGCGGAAGCGTTCGGCCTGCATATCGAGGAACTGTTTGCGCTCGCTTCCGGTTCGCTCGCTGCTGGTCCTGTAGCCACCGACGAACAGGAAGCCGCGCTCGACCAGCTTTTGGACGATCTGCGCAGGGCCCGCAAGGACGCCGACGCACAGCGCGATGCTGAAAAGCGCCCGCATGATGAAGCGGCCAAGGCTGTGCAGGCCACCTGGAAGCCCTTGCTGGATCGCTGCGATGCAGGCGTGAAGGCAATCAAGGACGCGCTGACGCCCTACAGGACCGCCAAGCAGCGTGCCAAGGATGAAGCGGCAGCACAGGCCCGCGCCGATGCCCAAGCCAAGCTGGAAAGGGCACAGGCGGCGCTCAAGAACAGCGACGATCTGGAAAGCCAGTTTGCTGCCGAGGCCGAACTGAAGCAGGCCAGTAAGTTGCAAGCCGTGGCCAACCGGATCGACCGTGAAGCCACCGGCCTACGGACGCAATGGCAGGCGGAAGTCACCGACCGTCGCGCGGCACTCAATCACTACATCAAGGTCAATCCCGAAGCCTTCGTGGCGCTGGTGCAATCACTGGCGGATACCGATGCGCGCGGCACCCGTGCGCCGGTTCCTGGGGTGGCCTTCCACGAACGGAAGGTAGCAGCATGACACCCGAACAGAACGCGATGCTCAATGCGCCGCTCGATCCCAAGCACGTCAAGAAGCCCTCTGGCAACTTTGGCCCCAAGGGTGACTATCTCGAAGGCTGGCACGTCATCAACGAACTGAACCGCGTGTTCGGTTTCGATGGCTGGTCCTACCACATCGGCTTGACGCAGGACGCCTTGGCCAAGGACGACACGAAGGACCAGTGGCAGGCGGCTTACACCTGCATCTGCACCCTGACCGTGGGCGATGTAACCCGGCAGGACGTTGGCTTCGGCAGTGGCTTTGCCAAGGGCGTTGGGGACGCAATCGAGGGGGCCACGAAGGAAGCGGCCACCGATGCGCTCAAGCGTGCCGCCCGCACCTTCGGCAACATTTTTGGCTTGGCGCTGTATGACAAGACCCGCGTCAATGTGCAGGCTCCTGCCGAACTGATGCCGGATGCCGAGTGGGCCAAGCTGACCCAACTTGTGCAGGCCACCCGCAGCAACATTCCCGCGCTGCTCAAGGCCCTCAAGATAAGCCTGCCGAACGACAACCTGCAACTGCTGCCGGCAGCCGATTACCCGCGCGCTGTTGCGGCTCTCGAAACGAAGCTGGCCCGCATGGCTCAGGAAGTAACCAACAACAAAGCGAAGGAGGCAGCGTGATGGCTGGCAGCGTGAACAAGGTAATTCTCATTGGCAACCTGGGGCAAGACCCTGAAGTCAAGTCATTCCAGAACGGCGGCAAGATTTGCAACCTGCGGATCGCCACTTCCGAAAGCTGGAAGGACAAGGCCACCGGGGAGCGCAAGGAACGCACCGAATGGCACGCCGTCACCATCACCGGAGACGGGCTTGTCGGGGTAGCCGAGCGCTACTTGCGGAAGGGTAGCAAGGTCTACGTCGAGGGCAGCCTTCGCACTCGCAAGTGGCAGGATCAAAGCGGCGCGGATCGCTACTCCACCGAAATCAATCTCGGCGGACCCGGTGCAGTCCTGACCATGCTGGATGGCCCGCCTGCTACTGGCGAGCGCAAGGCTTCGTATGACAGCGGCGCGGCACAGGAACCGTCGAACTTCGGCGACGACCTTGACGACGAAATCGCGTTTTGAGCGACCCTGCCGGGGGTTCCGGCATCACCATGAAGGAGAGTTTATATGTCAGATGAAGCCGACAACCGCCTGCGCCTGTTGATCGAGCGTATCGAGCGCCTTGCCGAAGAAAAGCAGGGCATCGCGGACGACATCAAAGATGTCTATTCGGAAGCCAAGGCAGTTGGCTACGATACCAAAGCCATCCGTGAAGTGGTGCGCCTTCGCAAGATGCGCCCCGAGGATCGCAAGGAAATGCAGATGGTGCTGGACACCTACTGCGCAGCGCTCGGCATCGCCTAGCATGAGCCTCCCGCCCCGCATAACCAAACCGACGAAGGGCATGGGCCGCTGGCGCTCTCAGAAGCACCGCGACTTCGTGCGCCAACATGCCTGCTGTCACTGTGGCAGCACGGCAGCAATCGAGGTTGCACACGTTCGGAATGGCAGCGGGGCGGGGATCAGCCAGAAGCCGGACGACTGGCGCACGGTGAGCCTGTGCAAGTCCTGCCACCAACGCCAGCACAACATCGGGGAAGTCACCTTTTGGCGCGGCACCGATCTGGACGCCCTGATTGACGCCTTTTGCAAGGCCAGCCCTCGCGCCCGTGAAATCAGGGAGGTTCGCAATGGCTGATCGCGCACTGTTCCGCAAAGTGGGCCTCGCCTTCGTGCCCGTTAGTCGGGACGCCCGTGAACTGCTCGCCAAGCTTAAGGAAGGCGTCACGATCTTTATTGAGGTCTGGCAGCCCCGCAACATGGCCCAGCACCGCAAGTATTTTGCCCTGCTGAACAACGTGGTGGAAGCCACCGGGCGCTGGGTATCGACCGAGCATCTGCGCCGGGACATTCTGATCGCGCTGCATCGGTATGACGAAGAGGTCAACCGCTTCACTGGCGAGGTCCGTCAGGTGCCCCATTCGATGGCTGTGGCATCCATGCCCAAGGCCGATTTCGAGCGCCTGTATGACGATACGATGGCCCTGCTTGCCGAGGATCTAGGCTGCGACCCCGAACTGCTTTTGCAGGAGGCAGCATGATCCTGAACCCCCTTCGCATCATCCGCTGCGCGCTGATCGAGCGGCAGCTCACCCGCAATCTCAACGCCCGCCGCACGGCCCGCCATGAAGGCCTGTCCTATGTGAGCGCACACTATCGGAGGAAAGCATGATCTGCACGACCTGCCCCAGAACACTGGGCACCCGCAACAAGACCGGCTATTGCGTGAAGTGCTGGCCGAAGGTTGCATGGACGGTTGCCAAAGAGCGCGACCCCGACTTTGAGGCGCGGCGCATCGCGGGCATCAAGCGCTCACTCCAGGAGAACCCCGAACGGCTCGCCAAGATGAAGGCGGCGTTCCTGATTGCGGCCAAGACCCCGCACGCCCGCGCCATGCGCAGCGCAGCGGCCAAGCGCGATCAACTGTGGAAGGTGGGACAGAAGGCCCTCGCAGCCGACCCTACGGCCTTGGCACGGCGTGGTGCCACCTTGTCCAATACTCGCCTCGCGTGGTGCCCTGTCGATATGCGGCAGAACTACCGCGATCTGGTCCGCCGATACAAGATACCAGCCCCGCAGGCCAAGGCAATGATTTTGGAGGAAATGGCAGCCGCCACGCGGCGGGCCCACGGGAACCTTGCCCCGTCGAATGACAACTTCCCGTGGGGCAAGGTATTCCAGCGCTCAGGCTCCAGCGAAGAAAACATGGACCTCTGGCTGCGCGACCACATGCGGGAAGCCAGCGCCCGCCTGTTGCTCGCCATGTCGTTCGTCCGCAGCGCCGCATGATCGTCACCCTGCCTTGGCCAGACAGGCGGCTATCGCCCAACGCCCGCGTGCATTTCCAGCAGCGGGCCAAGGTGGCGAAGCTTGCCCGCGATGATGCCATTATCGAGACGTGCAGCCAGATGCCAGTGCAGGTGCGCCAGGCCATCGCCCACGGTGATGATCGCCTGCACCTAACCCTGACATTCTGCCCGCCAGATCGCCGCCGTAGAGACCTCGACAACATGCTGGCGAGCGCCAAGGCCTTGCTCGACGGCTACGCCCACGCCCTGAATGTGGACGATCACCGCTTTGATTTGACGCTGCGCCGGGGTGAACCCGTGAAGCGCGGATGCGTGGAGATCGCAGTATGAGCCGCATCCGATCGATCCACCCCGGCCTTTGGACCGATGAGCAGTTTGTGGCGCTCAGCTCGTTTGCCCGCCTGCTGTTCATGGGCATCTGGAACGAGTGCGACGACAAGGGCACGTTCCAGTGGTCCCCGCTTCAGATGAAGATGCGGATTTTGCCCGCCGACAATGTCGATGCAGCAGCTTTGATGGCTGAATTAGAAGCCGCCGATTGCATCCGCCGATATGAAATTGGCGGTAAGGTGTTCGGCGCTGTTCGCAACTTTGCCAAGTTCCAACGGCCCAAGGCACCCAACGACATTCACCCCGCAAATGAAGAAATCCTTATTTTTGCGGGACATGCTCCAAATAAATCCCTCAGCCCTTCCGAACCATTACCGGAGGATTTCCCCAATCCTTCCGAAAAGTCTCCGCAGATGGAGGATGGAGAGGAGGAGGAAGGAGATAAGGAAGAGATAGATTGTGCATCTGGCGATGCACTCACCCCCAATGACGTTTTGGAAGGGTGGAATGAACTCGCCACTGCCAAGGGCCTCCCGGTTGTTCGGAAGCTGACAGCAAGCCGCAAGCGCCAACTGGCAGCCCGTCTCAGGGAATGGCCGGACCTGAAGGATTGGCAGACGGCCTTCCGCCAGATCGCCACCACCCCCTGGCTGTGCGGATCGAACGACAAGGGCTGGCGAGCCGACTTCGATTTCCTGCTGCAACCCAAATCATTCACCAAACTCGTGGAGGGCTCTTATGGGCAAGCTAACTAACATCCTGAACGCGCCCGCTACCGCTACCGGCAAGTCCCTGCTGGAAATCTGCGATCAGTATAACCGCCACCGTTTGGCCGAGCGCATTGGCTGCTGGCACTACGTGGTGGATGCCAATGGTGCTGAGCACATCACCAAGATCGAGGGCACCGAAGGCGACAACATCCACAAGCTGATGCGCGGCGAGCTGGTCGATTTTCAGGGCTGGTCCGAAGCGCGGATGACTGGCTACCGGAACTGGCTCGAAAAGCTGATTTCGGCGGGACTGGTGAATGCAGGCCGATGACCTCCCGCCCCTCCCCCCAGGCTTTCGCCGCTGCACCGGCAAGCGCAGCCCGCCCACGAACGACAAGCGATACCACGTGCAACTGCGACAGGGCTTTGCCGACACGACGCACAGCTACCTTGCGAAAGACCTGCACTGGATCTGGCAGGGCCACGCTGGCGATGTGGTGGCGGTTGCCGATGCTTAGCGAAGGAAGGAATTGAGAATGAGCAAGCCCTACGACCGGCCAACAACCGAACCGGGCGGCTGCGAGTGCTTTGCCTGCGGAGTGATCTTCGTCGGCGCGGAGTGGCACACCCAATGCGCGGTCTGTCACGCGCACGCGATGGAAGCCGGAACGGCCGAGACAGGCACTGGCTCGGTTCACGACAGCGCGGTTCATGCGCCCGAACAATGACTTACTTGTGAGACGAAGCTGAACAACGAAGGAGAATGATGATGGCGGTGATTGAGATCGAATGGCTGCACGATAGCACCGATTGCGATCAAGCTGGGTGCAGCGGTGGCTATGCAGAGGGCGCTAAAGTCACCCGCGATGGCGAGCCGTGGATAGAATTGATCCCCCATGCCGCCTGTTTCGGTAGCGAAGACAGTTGGGACATTGCCGAAGTTTTTACGCGCATCCTGACTGAACTCGGCCACGAAGTATCGGAGAACTGAAATGACCACCATAGCCTCACAGCTTGAAGCTGCCCTGCCCGCGAACGAATACATCGAAAGCGCCAAGCGGAGTGTTGCCGACATGGCAATCCGCGAAGGCTGGGGTGCGAACATGGCTCGCATACACAGCGGGGCGGATCACCGTGTCCGCATCGCCGCGCAAGCCGTTTACGATTACGCTGCCGCACAGTCTCTCCAACTCACCGACCAGCAGAACGCCCGCTGGCTCGCATGGCTACTCCTCGGCATCGCAATCGGCGCGGCGATGGTTCCGTTTGCGGGGTGGGTGGGGTGAGGGTCAACGGAACCGACATCACCGAGGACCAACAGGCGGCAGGCACCGCGCGAATGACGGGCACCTTCCGCGCCCGCGATATCACCAACGCGCTTTGCCATGCCGGTGTCCCGAACGCAGGCAAACAGCTTTGGACTGCGGATAGTGCGGCTGACAGGCTGATCCAGAAGGCGCGCAAGGCGGGGATGATAACGATAAACCCGACGAACAAGCGCGAGTGGATTGCCCTCATAACGCCCGCCACAGCCTCGCTGAGCGCCGATCCACCAATTTAGCACCCCAACACAGGCCAACACACCACAAGCGCCCTCAGGGGCTTTAACGGACGGGATAGATCATGGCAAAGCGCAAGACCAAGCGGACAAAGCCCAACGCGGTAGTGGACCAATACCTGCGGCCCACGCCCGAACGCGAGGCGCATAATGACTTCGTGACCGCAGGGATGGCCCACAAGATCGTCCCGGTGATCGACACGCTGCGCAAGCTGGAAAAGCTGACCGTGGAGGAATGGACCAAGCTGGCGTATTACCGCGATCAAGCCAGCCTTGCCGATCAGTCCCCGCTCAAGTCCTGCATTGACTTCACCCCGTCCGCTGGTGGTGGCAATGGCCCTGGTGTTGCGATCCTGTCCGCTTCACGCGAGGCATGGCGTATGGAATGCCAGATGGGGCAGCTCTGGCACATCGCCCACGCCGTGGCTGTGGATGATGTGAGCCTTTCGCAATGGTGCATCCGCCAGCACGGTGGGCGGGAGCGCGGCGATGCCATTGTGCCGGTGGCTGAAAGGCGCGTTTTGCCGATGGCCCTGATGGAACTGAAGATGGCCGCACACCGCATCACATTGAGGGCTTGACGAATGCGGTAGATTATGCCATGCGAAGTTATGGTCTGACAATTGCGTCAACCACACAGGTTCCCGCTCTGCTTAGGCATCGGGCTTGTGGCAACACCACCCTAAGGCCAAGTGATGGGCGGGAGTTGCCAATTCGGGCCTCGGCGTTTCGGCGTCGGGGCCTTTGAATTTGCCAGATAGGGCGCGCCGATCCTTCCGGCAGCCCTGCCCGTCCCTCGCCAGCAGCACTAGCAAGCCCATTCTCATAGAGGGGCACAGGCGGCGCAGCGTGACGGGCAAACATTCGCGAGGTCCATCATGAGCGAGACCCACCACATTGTTGAGGCTCAACGCGTATTGCGCGAACAGAATGCGTTGGCTCGGCAGGTTGCTGTGACACGAGGGTACAGACGCCACCCGAAGATCGTGGCGGCAGGCCTGTCATGACCGAAGGCATGGTTGGCGGCTGACATGGACATACTCGACGGCATCGCTGCCCAACTGTCCGCTGTGTCTCGGGTTGCGCTGATTGCCTACGTTGCTGGCTTTGTCTCCTGTGCGGTGATTGGGATGATCTTCTGATGGCTGGGATCGGGCGTCCGTCCAAATACGACCCGGCATACTGCCAGCAGATCATCAAGTTCTGCGCAGACGGTGCGAGCATCAGTTCTTTTGCTGCCAGCATCGATGTTTGCCGCGATACGATTAGCGCATGGGGAAGTGAACACCCTGAGTTTTCCGCAGCCGTAAAAGCGGCAAAGGCCAAGGTCGCCGCATGGTATGACGTTCAGGCGCGCAATGTTGCCAAAAATGGCGGCGGCAATGCGACCATCTGCATCTTCGGCCTGAAGAACTTCGACGGCGAGGACTTCCGCGATGTGCAGGAGACCAAGCACAGCGGTGGCATCGAATTGACGGGTCTAGATGTCGTCGTCAAACGGTAAGCGCCTCAAGATCGAGGTCGCCCCGGTATTTGAGCCATTGCTGGACCCAAGCCGCTACAAGGGCGCATGGGGTGGCCGTGGTTCGGGCAAGTCACAGTTCTTCGCCGACCTGCTACTGATCGACGCGCTGAAGCAACCGGGCCTGCGCACGTTGTGCTGCCGCGAAATCCAGAAGTCGCTCAAGGAAAGCGCCAAGCGGCTGATTGAAAGCAAGATCGAGGCATACGGCCTGGGCAAGATGTTTGAGGTTCAGGCGTCGGAGATAAAGACGCCAGGTGGCGGGCTTATCGCTTTCGCCGGTTTGCAAGACCACACCAGCGAGAGCATCAAGTCCTACGAAGGTTTTGACCGAGCGTGGGTGGAGGAAGCGCAGACCGTTTCGCCTCGTTCGCTGAACCTGCTGCGCCCGACTATTCGTAAGCCCGGCAGTGAGCTTTGGTTCAGCTGGAACCCGCGCTTCGACACGGACGCTGTTGACCAAATGTTGCGTGGTGTGGAGCAGCCGACAGGGTCAATCGTGGTGAAGGCCAACTGGTCCGACAACCCATGGTTCCCTGCCGAACTTGAACAGGAGCGGATCGACTGCCAACGCCAGCAGCCGGAGCAATACGATCACATCTGGGAAGGCGGCTACGCTACCGTTTCGGAAGGGGCGTACTTTGCCCGCCACATCGCAGAGGCTCGCGAACAGAACCGCATCACCGATCTGGCCAAAGACCCGCTGCTGCCGATCAAGGCATATTGGGACATCGGCGTAAGGGACGCGACGGCAATCTGGATCGTCCAGCAGAAGGGCGCGAATATCCGCTTCCTCGACCACTACGAGGCGCAGGGACAGGATCTGGCGGCGCACCTGAACTGGCTGCGCGCCAATGGCTACGAAAGCGCCGAATGTGTCCTGCCGCACGATGGGGCCAAGATGGACGCGGTGACGGCAATCAGGTTTGAGGATCACATAGCCGGGGCCAATTTCGCCGTTCGCACAGTCCCGAACCAAGGCAAGGGCGCTGCGCAGAAACGTATCGAAGTGGCCCGCAAACTGTTTGGCCAGATGTGGTTCGATGAAGGCAAGACCAGCAAGGGCATGAAGGCCCTGGGCTGGTATCACGAAAAGCGGAACGAAGGCGGTTACGGCGTCGGGCCTGACCACGACTGGTCCAGCCATAGCGCCGATGCGTTCGGGCTTGCGGCGATTGACTACAGCGAACCCAAGGTTGCCGTGTCGCTCGATTTTAGTTCAGGTGGAGGTTGGGCAGGATGAACGACATAATCGCCCTTGCCCGCACCCGTTACAAGTCGGGCGTTGACGGCGATTGGCTCAACCGTGAACTCGACCAGACCCAGCGCGAGTTCTATCGCGGCAGGCTTGAGGACCAGTGGGACGCTGGCGACCTGACCCGCCGCAAGGGGCGTATCACGGTATCGGTCAACCGCGTGCCCCAGTTCGTCAAGCAGGTCACTGGTGAGATCAGGCAGAACCGCCCTGCCATTCGTGTGCTTCCGGTGGACGACAAGACCGACCCCAAGCTGGCCGAAGTCTATACTGCGATCATCCGCCACATCGAAAGCCAGTCCGACGGACACCGCATCTATTCGCGTGCTGGCGAGCAGGCTGTAATTGGCGGCATTGGCTGGTTCCGCCTGCTGACCGAATACGCTGGCGGCAAGAGCTTCGACCAAGAGATTTTCATCAAGGGTATCCGTAATCCCCTGTCCGTGGTGATCGATCCCGGCGCTATCGAGCCGACCCGCTGTGACATGCAATGGGGCTTCGTCACCGAAATGGTTAGCGAAGAACATTTCAAGGAACTCTACCCCGATGCAGGCCTTGATGGCTTCGACGTGTCGGAGGAATGGGTCAGCGAATGGCGCGTTGATGACCGTGTCCGTGTGGCGGAATACTGGACCCGCGAAAAGGTTGAGCGCGACCTGGTGTTGCTCACCGAAGGCTCCACCATGTGGGCCGACGAGATCACCGAAGAAATGGCAATGGCGCTTGGCCAGCAGGGCATTGGCATTGCCGACACCCGCAAGGCTGAGGACTGGAAGGTCAAGTGCCGCAAGATTACCGGCACCGAAGTGCTGGAAGAGTTTGACTGGGCCGGTTCGTATATCCCGTTGATCCCTGTGATCGGCGAAGAGATCGAGGTTGGTGACGACGTGTTCCGGCACGGCATGGTCTATCCGTTGATGGACAGCCAGCGCGCGTACAACTTCGCCCGTTCAGCCATGTTGGAAACCGTAGCGGCACAGCCCAAGGCCCCGTTCCTCGTCACGACCACGATGGTCGCCAATCACCAGAAGGCATGGCAGGGGCTTAATGAGGGCAATCCGCCCGTTCTGCCGTATGACGCCGACCCGCTAGTTCCCGGTGGGCCGCAACGCCTCTCACCGCCCAACTTCAGCGCCGCATGGTATCAGGAGGCCCAAGTTGCCGATGGTGACATGAAGGCTACCACGGGCATCTATGACGCTTCACTGGGTAAGGGCGGCAACGAAACCAGCGGCAGGGCCATTCTCGCACGCGCCGACCAAGGCCAGACCGCGAACTTCAACTACATCGACAACCTGACCGCGTCGATCCGCCACGCGGGCAAGCTGCTGATTGAGCTGATCCCCAAGATCTACACCAACCGCCGCATCATCCGCATCATGGGCGAGGATGGCGACCTTGAGGGCTTCGCACGCATCAACACCATGCTGCCCGATGGCCAGATGGAGAATGACATCTCGGTTGGGCAGTTCGACCTTGAGGTGACCACCGGCCCGAGCTTCGCCACGAAGCGCATGGAGGCTGCCGACAAGATGATGGCGCTGGTACAGGCTGTTCCTGGCATCGGCCAGGTTGGCGGCGATATGATCGTCAAGGCGCTCGACATGCCGTATGGCGACAAGCTGGCTGACAGGTTGGCGATGGCGCTGGTGCCGCAGGGCATCGACGCGGAACTCGACCAGAAGCGCATGGCCATGCAGCAGGAAATGCAGCAGTTGGCCGGGCCGCAACAGCCCGATCCGGCGCAGCAGTTGCAGATGCAGATGATGATGGGCCAGCTTGCCGAGCTTGGCGAGAAGGTCAAGAATATCGCTGCTGATACCGCGCTCAAGACCGCGAAGGCAGAACAGACACAGGTTCAGACCATGCTGGAACCCGAACGGGCGCAGTTAGATGCGTTCCAGGCGGGCGCGAGCATGGTCGGATAGCCGACGGGCTTTAAACGGCACCACCAGGCCATAGGCCGCAATCCAAGGACAATTCATGACTACGGAAACCGCTGGGGCGGAAACCCTTGCCGTGGAAGAGAACACTCTTGCACCGGACGATAATGCGGCCTCGTCCACCGAACAGCAGTCGGAAGCTGAAAACGAGGGTGACGCCAGCCCGTCCGATGAAACTGACGGCAAAGCAGGCGACGATGCCGCCGCCAAGGTGCCCGAATGGACACAGCAACGCATCAACGAACTGACGCGGAAGCGTCGGGAGGCCGAACGGCGCGCAGACCGGGCAGAGAAGGCCCTGCAAGCCGCCAAGGGCAAGGACTACAGCAACCTCGATTACGAGGACCAGATCGCTGAGAAAACCCTCCAGCGCACGCAAGAGCACCAGGCCACGTCCGAACGGGAAACCGCACAGGAACTCGCCCGCGAGGTGTATCAGGCGCGTGTCGAGGCGGTGCAGGCCCAATACCCGGATTATGAGCAGGTCGCTCATAAGGGATGGGAACCGACTGCCGCGATGCTGGAAGCAATTCTGGAAAGCGACATGGGACCGGAACTGGCCTACCACTTGGGCAAGAACCCGGCTGAACGTAATCGCATCGCCAGCCTCTCTCCCGTCGGACAAGTCCGCGAACTGGGCAAGTTGGAGGGCAAGTTTTCCGCCCCCAAGACCCAACCGAAAACGCCCCCCGCCCCGGTCAAGCCGGTGACGGGCATCAACGCTGGCGGGGCAAAAGACCCGGCCAAGATGTCGATGTCCGAATACATTGCGTGGCGGAAGGCTAACCCCTGAACCACCGGAATACCCACGCTGTGAAGCGTCGGCCTTCCCTCAGTTGGATTTACTACAATGGCCAATAGCACTCTTCAAATTGATGTCATCGCCAAGGAAGCGCTGATGCATCTCGACAACAACCTGGTCGCCTCCAAGCTGGTCCACCGTGGCCACGAAAGCGACTTTTCGGGCACCGTCAACGGCTATGAAAAGGGCGATACGATCTCGATCCGTCGCCCCGCCGACTTCACCGTTCGCGATGGCGCGGTTGCTGCCAACCAGGAAGTGGTCGAAGGCAAGACCACGCTGGTCGTGGACAAGCAGAAGGGCATCGATTTCGGGTTTACCTCGAAGGAACTGACCCTCGACATTCGCGAACTGTCGGAGCGGGTAATTAAGCCCGCCATGATCCAGCTTGCGAACCAGGTGGACCGTGACGTTCTTGAACTCTACAAGTTCGTCCCGAACTGGGTGGGCACCCCCGGCCAGACCATCAACAGCTTCGCCGACTTCGCCAAGGCCCCTGAACGCCTGGACGAATACGGCGTGCCGATGGAAGGCCGCAACGCGGTGCTGGCACCGGCTGACCACTGGGCGCTGATCGGCAACCAGACCAGCCTCTACATGCAGGATGTCGCCAAGGGAGCCTATCGCAAGGGTTCGCTGGGCGAGATCGGCGGCGTCGATACCTACATGAGCCAGAACGTTCCGACCCACACCACGGGCGCGGACGTGGCCGGCACTGTCGGCGCATCGATCACCACCTCGACCGTTGACTACGCCAACGTCAAGGACACCATGCTCCAGACCATCACCACGGCCGGTGTGACGCTGGCTGCGGGCGATGTGATCCAGATCGCGGACGTCAACGCGGTCAACCCGGTCACCAAGCAGAACCTTGGTTTCCCGAAGCAGTTCACGGTGATCTCGTACACCACGAACTCGGCGGTGATCTACCCTGCCATGATCTGGACCGGGCCGTTCAAGAACGTGGCGGTTACCGCTGGCGTGACCGATCTGAACACGAAGGCCATCACCAGCGTGCAGACCGACTCCGGCGCGTACCGCACCAACATGGTGTTCCACAAGAACGCCTTCGCCCTGGCGATGGTGCCGATGGTCGCGCCTCCTGGTGCGGTTCAGGTCACGCGGCAGTCCTACAAGGGCACCAGCGTCCGCATGATCCCCAGCTACGATGCCACGAACGACATCTCGAACTTCCGTTTGGATGTCCTCTACGGCGTCAAGGCCATCGATCCGCGCCTTGCCGTTCGCCTGTCGGGTTCGGCCTAACCATCCGGGCGGGGCTTAGCGGTCCCGCCCCTTTTCTTTCGGAGACAATATCATGGCTAACAAGGTTGACCCCTACGTCGATGGCTCGGCAATCGTGGTGCTTACGGACAGCACCACTGGAACCGTGTCGAACACCCTCAACGACACCACTTCCTCGGTCAAGGATGACCTGGCGGCGCTGGCAGGCAAGATCAACGAGATCATCGCTGTGCTGCGGGCCAAGGGCATCATCGCTTCGTAACCTGATGGGCGGGGGCTTCGGTTCCCGCCCTCATTCCGGGGGACTGGACTATGGCCCAAACATGGGACGCCAAGGCGGCTGCTGATATCGTCCTGCGCACATGGGCGGTTCCGGTTCCCGACGGTGACAGCGTTGCCAGCATTGCGACCAGCGCCACGGGCGTAACGGTCGATCTGGCGGAAAAGACGGCTTACAACCTGGCAGCGGTTACGTTGTCGGCGGGTGCAGCCGGGGTGACTGGCAGCGTGCTGGTCACGGTCATAACCACCGAGGGGCTTAGCCTTTCGGAGACGTTCTACATCCCGATCCGGGTATCCACGGCGGCGCTTGTCCCGACTTTGCGCGACATCTGCGATTTTGCCCTGCGCAAGATCGTGGGTAACGGCGAAGACGCTGATGCGGCGGAACTGGACGATGCCGTGGAGCGCTTCAACGACATGGTGGCGCTGTGGTCACTGAAGGGCGTGGATATCGGCCTGAGCGCCCCCTTGGCCGCGTCCGACACGGTCACGCTGCCCGATGGCTACATTGCCGCGCTCAAGTTCAATCTGCGTGTGGCCTGCCACGATCACTATGACGCGCCGATCACGGCTTACGATGCCAGCATGGCTGACGCGACCTATCGGGTTTTGGCGAACACGCTGGTCAGGTTCGATGACCTGTCGATGCCCCCGATCCTTCGTCGCCGCGCCGCCGAGTTGACTGAACTCTGATGCCCGCCCTGACCTTCGGCCTGTCCAGCTATGAACGCGCCGAGGGCAACCTTCCGCCCCTGCCCGTGGTCAACATGTATGCCGAGCAATCGGACAGCGAAGGCGTGGTTCTGCAATCGCGGCCTGCCCTGCTGGACCGTGAGGCCAACATGGGGGCAACCGGACCTGTGGAGGCGCTGTTCAAGCGTGACGGCGTACTGTCGGGCGATCTGGTGGGGGTAAGCGGCGGCGACATTTACCGCCTGACCGTGTCGATCGGCACGCTGGCGGGTTCGGGGCCGGTGTCGATTGCAGGCAACGAAATGGGCGTGATGGTGACCGCCGGATCGACCATGCGGTATTATGACGGGGCCGCGCTGGCTGATGTCTCGTTCCCCGATAGCGCGGCGGTGACGAAGGTGCTGGTGGGGGCATCGCGGTTCATCGCGCTGCGAACCGGAACGGGCAAATTCTACTGGACCGACCCGCTAGGCGTGACGTTCGACGCGCTGGATTTTGCCACGGCGGAAAGTGCCGCTGATGGCCTGCTGGATGCGCTGTTCATTGATGATGTGCTACTGCTGTTCGGGGCTGAGACTGTCGAGTTCTGGCCCAGCACCACCAGCGGAACCACGCCGTTTATCCCGCTTGAAGGCAGGGTGATCGAGCGCGGGATAAGGGCCACGGGCTGCGCCACTGCGTTCGGATCGACCTTCGCCTGGGTGACAAACCAGAACGAGGTCTGTGTTCAGGACGAAAACAACATCATTTCCAACGTCGGATTGCAGGCGCGCATTGCCGCTGCCACGTCCGTGCGGCTGTTCAATTTCTTCATCGACGGGGTGGAGTTTCTCTGCCTCCACATGAACAACGAGACGCAGGTCTATAACCGCAACACGGGGACGTGGAGTGAGTTCAAGACCTATATCCAGCCAACTTGGATTGCCCAGTGCTATGCAGGCGGCGTGTTCGGATCTGCCATCAGCGGGCGCACGTTCGAATGGGGCGACGACAAATACGAAGCGCAGTCGATTGAGGGCATTTTCGAACGCTCGTTCTCGGCGGGCTTTCCGCTCAATGGCGGCGCGGTTCCGATCAACAACCTGCAACTGCGGACCAATCCCGGAGAAACGCCTTACCTGACGGGGGACTATGTCGATCCGCAGGTGGAAATGCGGACTAGCAGGGACGGTGGCAGGACGTGGGGCAGCTATTCGGGCCGCTCGCTGGGTATGCAGGGCGAATACGCCAAGCAGGTATCGTGGCGGGCGCTGGGACAAGCCAACCGTCCCGGCTTCCTGTGCCAGTTCCGCTGCACCGCTCCCGTGCCGTTCCGCGTGTCTGGTGTTGAGGTCAACGTGCCGTGGGGCGCTAGGTAATGGCCCTCGCTCCGTTGAAGCTGAACAGGTTGCAGCGGTTCGACAAGCTGGTGGACGATACGGGCGTTTCGGTCAAATTCCAGACGCTCTGGCAGGAAACCGTTACCGCGCTTGAGAACAACAACGGCGAACTGATCGACGCGCTGGTGCTGATAGCATCGCTGCAATCGGCGGTGGCGGGCAAGAACGCGATTTTCGTGCAGACAGGCGCACCCACGGCAACGGGGGTCAACGACCTGTGGATCGATAGCGATGACGGCAACAAGCCCTATCGCTGGAATGGGTCCGCATGGATCGAGGTGCAGGACATCGGCGCGGCATTGGCGCTGGGTTCGATCAATTTGGACGGCACGATTGCAACCGACAAGGTGGTGAATGACTCTGTTCTGGCCGGGGCGGTACTGACCACTCCTGGCGGCACAACGACTGGCTCCACCACCCTGACCAGCGGCAGCTACACATGGTTTGAAGTAGCCAGCGAAACGATCACGGCGGCAGGCGTCCCCCTGACTGTAAGCGCTGACTTTGAAATTGAGGTCATCGACAACTGCAAGTTTCAATATCGCCTGCTGTGCGATGGTGTGGTGCTGGGCCGCGAACTGGGGCCGATATCGGTCAATACTTCCGATCAGCCCGGCGTGACCATCACCCGCAGGCATACACCCACCGCAGGTTCACGGGAATACACGCTGGAAGTGTCGGTCAACGATGCAAACGATCTGATCGTGCACGATCCGCTGCTGAACTTCACCGAAAACCGCAACCTGTGATCCGCCCCGCCACGTTGGGCGACATTCCTGCAGTTCTCGAAATGGGCCGCGCCTTTGCCGACGAAGCGGGCGTGACCGACAAGGTTGGCTGGGACGACGAGGCTGTAACCGCCCTGCTCGCCCACCTCGTTGAAAGCCCCGATGGCGTGCTGTTCGTGGGAGATAACGGCATGATCGGTGGCCTGGTGTTCCCGCACCCGTTCAGCGGCACGAAGGTGTTTCAGGAACTGTTCTGGCGCTCGCACGGCGGCGAAGGCTTGAAGCTGCTGAAGGCGGCTGAGGACTACGCCCGCGAACAGGGCGCAACCCGGTCCATCATGATCGGGATCGACACCATGCCCAGCATCGATCGGCTTTACGCGCGACTGAATTACGAGCCGATGGAACGGCTCTACAGCAAGGAACTTTGAGCATGGCAATTGGCACCGCAATGGCTATCGGCCTTGGCGCATCGGCGCTTGGAGGCGTGATGTCGGCCAAGTCCGCAAAGAAGGGCGCGAAGACCGCCGCTGCCACGTCGCAGCAGGTAGCCAACGACAACAACGCGCTTGCGACCAACATGTATAGCCAGAACGCCCAGCGGCTCGATCCGTATGGCGCGCGGGGCAATGCGGCCGGTGGGCAGATCAACGCGCTGCTTGGCCTTGGTGGTGACCCTCAAGCGGCGCAGAACGCCTTCAACCAGTATCAGGGATCGACCGGCTACCAGTTCCGGCTTGGTGAGGGCATGAACGCGCTCAACTCGGGCTATGCTGGCTCTGGCTTGTTGCAGTCAGGCGCGGCCATGAAGGGCGCTGTGGAATATGGGCAGGGCTTCGCCAGCAACGAGTTCGGCAACTACATGAACATGCTCGGCAACCAGCAGAACGCCGGGCTTGCGGGTGCCTCGGCCCTTGCTGGCGTGGGCCAGAACATGGTCGGGCAGGTCACGGCGAACAACAACGCCAACGGCACCAATCAGGCGAATGCGGCCCTGTATCGCAGCCAGAACGGCATCGGCAATTCGCTCGGCATGATCGGCGGTGGCCTGATGGGAGCCTTCTCATGACGCAAATCAACTGGGGCCTTGGCCAAGGTGGCGGCTTTCAAAACGCGCTGGCGCAGGGCTACCAGCTCGGCTCGCACATCAAGCAACGCCGCGAGGAAGGAGAACAGCGCAACGCGCTTGCCCAATACGCCACCAACCCGACGCCGGAGGGCCTTGGCGCGCTGGCACAGTATGCCCCGGAGTTTGTCATCCGCGAGCGTGAACGGATGCAGCAGCAGGAGCAGGCGGCACAGCAGAGCGGCGCGGAAGGTGTCAGCCAGTTCCGCCCGGTGCTGGAGCAGGTGCAGCAGAACCCCGCCATGTGGCCACAGGCCCGCGCTGCTGCAATCGCTGGCGGTATCGACGCATCGCGCATTCCCGAAGCCTACGATCCCAATTGGGTGAGCGGGCAGTTGCTGTTTGTTCGGGCAGCAGAGGACGGCTCCCTGCCCTCCATCGCCCGCGAATTGCAGGTTGCCGGGATCGACGTGGAAACCCCGCAAGGCCAGCAGGTTCTCCGCAACGTGATCGAAGGCCACTACGCCACCGAATACGTTGACCCTGAGGGCAACACGCGCCGCCGTAGCCCGTTCTCCCTGCCGAGCGTCCAGCAGGCTCCTGCGGGGCCGCCCGCAGTTGGCGCGATTGAGGACGGCTATCGCTTCCGTGGCGGCAACCCTGCCGACCCGGCAAGCTGGGAGCAGGTGCAGCCCACGATGCAGAACACACCCGCGCCACAGATGAGCGCGGGAGGTCAGCCCACCAGCGTCACCGCCCAGCAGTATCAGGTGATCGTGGATCGCATGGGTCAGGCAGAAGCCCAGGCATGGGCGCAGCGCAACAACATCCAGATTGAGAACTGATATGCCGCCTTGGGATCGTTACGCGCAGACCCCCCAGCAGCCCGCGCAGGCCCCGGCTGTGCCGCAGGGCGGGCAGGATCAGATCGTGCGGCCTGCGCCGGGGCCGGAACAGCCCACACCGTTGCAGGAACGCAACGCCGCCAACTCGGAAAGCAACGAGGCATTCGACCGGCGCGGCAACCTGCGTAGTGAGTTTGTCGGCAGCGATGCTGTCACCAACTACGAGCTGGCCGTTCGCCAGTTGGCGCAGGGCTTGCGCACCGAAGAAAACCCCTCCGGCGATCAGTCCTTGATTGTCGCCTATGCCCGGATGCTCGATCCCGGCTCGGTGGTGCGCGAACAGGAGTTCGACACGACTGCGCAGGCAGATAGCGCGATGGGACGCACCGTGGCCCGTATCCAGCGCGAACTTGGTGTGGACGGCGGGGGCCGTTTGTCGCCCGAGGCCCGCGCCAAGGTCCGCACGGAAATGCGCAATCTGGCGCTGGGCTACCGCACGGCCTACGAACAGCAGCGGCAGGACTACACTGACTTCGCCCAGCGCAACAACATCGACCCGTTCGAGGTGGTCGGAACTGATGCAGGCGCAGCATTCAATCCTGAATTCCGCGCCTATGATGAGCGCAAGCGCGAAGAACGGCAGGGACAAGCGGCGCTCGCAGGTCAGGGTGCTGGCGGCGCTGGTGGCGCTGTTTATGTGTCCGAAGAGGAAAGCGCCAACTTTTGGGGGCGGCCCCTGTTTGATGAGACTGGCCGGGCTGTTGGTCCGGGCTACGAAGGCGCAATCTTCGACGCCAATGGTCAGGAGGCCATCGCCGCGACCGGCGGGGCTAATCCGGAGGTAACCCAGCAGGCCGACCAGATTGAGGAAATGCTGGGCGAAGGAGGGTTGGGCAAGTTGCTCAACTCCGGAGCAACCCTTGGCCTTGCTGACGAGGCTGGCGGCGTTGGGCGGGTGATTTCCGAGGCGTTGGGCGGCAATTTCAACATTTCCGAAAACTACCAGATGGGCCGCGATGTCGAACGCGAATTGATCCGCCGCGCCCGTGATCGAACAGGCGGCGCAGGAACCGCCGTGGAAGCCGTTGGGGGCCTTGCCAGCGCGGGAGCCAAGGTAGTTGCCGCGCCGTTCACTTTGGGCCGAGCTGCGGCTGAGGGTGCTGCTGTTGGCGCACTCGGCGGCTTTGGCTATGGTGAGGGGTTACAGGGTAGCCTGGCCAGTACAACCGCTGGCGCGGCCTTCGGTGGCGTCGTCGGCGCTGGCGGTCAACGTATCGGCAACGCACTCAGCCAGCGCGCCACGGCACGCACGGCGCAACAGAGCAGTATGGGGCAGCGTGCCAGTGGGATTGAGCAGGCTGGGCAAGCCGAGGGCATAACTGTCAACCGCGCCATGATCGACCCGGCGCTTGAAAACAAAGTGACGGGCGTTGATGCTTCGCGCACCGCAGGGCCGGGTTTTCAGCGCGGGATATCCGAAATCGAAGGGCAAGTAGAGGCACGTGTAGGCCAGCTTTCCGATGGTCGCCCTCGCGTCACTCCAGAGCAGGCGGGCGACAGCGTCCAGACCGCGCTTGACCGCGTGCGCGCCACGTCCCGTGAACAGACCAACCGCCTCTATACCCGCGCCGAACGTCAGGCGGGCGATGTGCAGTTGCAGCCGACACAGGCCATCCAAGCTATCGACAGCCAGATTGCCGAACTGGAGGCAACGGGGCCGAACGCCAATCGCGGACTTATCCGCTATATGCAGGATCTCAAGGCCGACCTTGGGCGTGATGGCGGTGTTTCTCTCCAGACGATCCGCAACCTGCGCACCAACATGCGCGGGCAAATCAACGAACGCGCGCTGACACAGACTGATGCTTCTCGCCGCGTGGGCATGGTGATGGACGCCGCCAGTGCTGATGTGCAGACCGCCCTCGCCGGAAACCCCGGTGCGCTTGACGCATACCGCCGCGCCGATGCGACCTATGCCGAGCGTCAGGGATTTATCCAGCAGGTGATGACCAAGCTGGTTGGGCCGGAAAACAACCGACTGTCACCTGGCGCAACTGCTAGGGCGCTGGATCGCTTCATGCGCGAGGATCAAGGGCGTTTTGGCAGGTTGTGGACCCGTCTGGACGAAGCCGAGCGCGCTGATATTCGCGGCTATGTGGCGACCAACCTTGGCCGCAACAACGCTGGTGACTTCACCCCGGCGCAATTCGTCAACGCTGTCTCTGGCAAGAACCGCTCCATTTCGGACGGCTCGCTCAAGACGGTCTTTGGCGAAGAAGGGCTTCAGTCGATCCAGAACTTACGCCTGCTAAGCGACGAATTGAAGCGTGTTGGTGCTGCCATGAACAGCCGCAAATCTGGCACTGCTGTAGGGAACGACTATCGGAACTGGCTGCTGGAACTGACCCTTGGTGGTGGTGGTGGTATGGTAGGCCTTGCCTCTGGCGCTGGCACTGGCGCGGCACTGACTGCCGGTGCTGGTGCCGCTGCCGGGTTTGGCGCACGCGCCGGGCGTGACATTCTCAACAGCCGCATGTTGCTGAGCGATGACATCACCCGCTGGCTCCGTCAGGCTCCCCGGACCAATTCCCCTGCGGCAATCGACAAACACTTTGATCGGCTAGGCCAGATTGCCCGTGCCGAGCCTGCGCTGGCGAATGATATCGAGATACTGCGCAATGCCATCATGCAGGCGGCGAACGACAACTTGGGCGCGGCGACAGGCGTTGCGGCAGAGCAGCAGGGCCAACAGCAACCCTAACATCGGGTAAAGCCCCATTGAACAACCCAAGATGGCCCACACCGGCCATAGTCGCTGAATAATCCTCACAATCCAACATAACACAGGGTGGCCCCAAAAGCCGCCCCTTTTTTCATGGGGCAACACAATGGCCGCAGTTCTGCATTTCCTTGACCAGCGCCGCCTAATCGACAGCAATGGCATTGCTGACGGAGCGTCGGTTCGGTTCTGCCTCACTGGCACCACCACCACCACGCCGGTTTACACGACCGATGCGCTGGACACGCCGCTTGCCCAGCCCATCGTTGTCGGGTCTGGCGCTGCGCTCCCCGATATCTACCTAGACGACAGTGTTACCTATCGCCGGATCATCACTTATCCCGATGGCTCCACCGACGACATGGACCCTTATCAGACGTTCCCAGGCCTCGCCACCACCGCTGCGTTGGCAGCGCCAACCGGCACATCCCTGAGTGGGTACATGCCGTCTGGCACTGGCGCTGTGGCCGACACCGCGAAGGGCCAACTCGACAAGCTGGCGCGCTTCTACCCGGAGAACTTCGGCGCGGTCGGCAACGGCACGGTGGCCAGTGGCGGGGCGAATGATGCGGCTGCGATCAATGCTTGTGACCTCGCGGCTGCGGCAGTCGGCGGCATTGTGGTCTTCCGCAATTCCTATCGCACGACAAGCCAACTTCTCATGTCGGCAAACTGGCATTTCGAGGCTGGCCGGATCATTCGCGACTGGACCACCACGACCGAAGACAAGGACGCCAACGCGACGATCAAGGGGCGTGGCAACGATACCATCCTTTCGTTCTACGTTGATCCCGGCCCCTATGTGCCGGTGGGTGTGCTCGATGACCTGGCGCTTACCGGACGCGGCTATATCGGCATGAGCAATTCGGCGCGGGCATTCTACGACACTAACGCCTCCAATCGCGCCACGACGCTTTACATGCTGTGCGACAATTTCTTCCTCGATCCCGGCGTGAAGCTGGAGCTGGGCGGCAATGACTGGTGCGTGACCTACGGCGGCGACGACGCGAAGGTGACGCCCAACATCGTCCCCCACCCCCTCACCACGGGTCCACATATCTTTGAGGATGGTTTTCACATTCTCTTTGGAAACAACGGAGCCATCCTGCCGGGCACCGACATCGAAAGCGGCGACGACAGCATTTCGTTCGCCAATGGGCAGAACATCGGCATTTCGCACTGGACGGCCACTGCGCCCATTCTGTGGTCCGCGCACGCCTATGCAGTCAAGATCGCCAGCCAACGCATCGGCGGAACAGCAGCTTACGGTGCCATCACCGAGGCGTTCGAGCATATCCACGTGAAGGACTTTATCTGGAAGAAGAAGGATGGCGTAAAGAGCCGCAACGGTTTCGTCACTATTGAGTGCAGCGGCGGCGCTGCGCAAAACGGCATTGTCCGCAACTGCACGGTGACTGGTGGCGATTGCCTCGCTGCGCAGAACAATGGCTTGCCAACTGGCGCGGCATCAGGGCAGGCTGCGGTGATCTTGAGCGGTCCCGTCCAGGATTGTTTCATCCAACTCAAGGGTAGCCACCCCTCCCAGCAGATGGCCTATTTCGGCCTGCGCAGCGGCGGTACCCTTGGCCCGATCCGCAGCGGGATGGAGATCACCTGCCCCAACGCGCCCAACTGGACCAACGCCACGGTCCACGCGGCGCAGGTTTCCGGCATCACTGTAGATTGCTGGCTCGATGGCGATATCAAAGGCGGCAATGCAGGTGGCGGGACCAAGCGGGGAGCGTTGACGATTGCCCCGAGCGGAGAGGCCACTACAGGCTTCTATTCGAACAACCTCACCTTGCGCGATACCCCGGCGAGCAGCTTCGCCATCACGCTGAACGCGGCGACCAACGGGTATACCGTCAAGGGAAGCCTGACCGCCTTTGCGGAAAGCGGCGCGGCCTCCACGCGTGTCATCTCGCCAGTGGCCGTGCCGATCAACATCAACGGCTACCGGGGCGATGTCGGCAGTATTACAACCCTCGGCAGCTTCGGTACGCCCACAGAGATCAACGTCATGTCGAAGCCGGGGGCATCGCTGGCTGCGACCATCTCGGCGGGCGCGTTCAACTTCCCCGGCCCCGGCGTCATCAAGGTGCTGTGTGAAGGCGGCGTCTCAGACGGTCTGATCCGCATTAACAATGCCAGGAAGGGGCAGACCGTCATCATTAAAAACGGTGAGGCGGCCCCCGGAACCGCAGTAATCACTGTCACCGACGTGGGGTCTGGCTCGGGCCGCATACAGGTTGGCGGTTCGCGGACGCTCGACAGCGCCGATAGTGCGGTCTGCTGCGTCTACGATGGCGCGACGTGGAAAGAGCTGTGGTTCGTATGACCACGAACACCGACATCAACCGCGCGGAAGAGGAAACCACCAATATGAGGCGGGCGCTGACCCTTACCGAAATCGGCGTGATCGTCTCGCTGCTTTCCACTGCGGCGATGGGCGTTTTCACCCTCGGCGTCCTCTATGGGCAGGTCCAGCAGAACACCGCGCGGATCGAGGTCATCGAACCGAAGGTGGATCAAATCGAAAGCCGCATCGAACGGATCGACGCCAACGTGGCATTTCTTGCCGAGCTGGCGCGCGAGGAAAGGAACCGGAGATGAGCATCCTTGCCGCGCTCAAGGCCCTTCGCACCACAGCAAAAACAGGAGCCATCGGCAAGATGAAAACCAGCGCCAAGGGTGTTGAACTGATCCACTCGTTCGAAGGGCTGCGGCTCGACGCCTACCCTGACCCCGGCACTGGCGGCAAGCCGTGGACGATTGGCTGGGGATCGACCACCGACGAACAGGGCAAGCCGATCAACCCCGGCGACAAGTGGACCCGCGAACGTGCGGACGCCCGGTTCCTGCAACACCTCACCAGCTTCGAAGCAGAAGTGAACAAGCTGCTGGACGGCAAGCCCGCCACGCAAGGCCAGTTCGATGCGCTGGTGTCGTTCGCCTACAACCTGGGGCCGGGCAATCTGGCCAAGTCCACGCTGCTCAAGCGCCACAAGTCGGGCGAATACGCCGCTGCCGCCGTGGAATTCGCCAAGTGGAACCGCGCTGCTGGCCGCGTGATGGCTGGCCTGTCGCGCCGCCGTGCTGCTGAAGCCGCACTCTACAGGGGGCAATGATGCGAAACTTGCTCAAAGACCTGCTCTACAACAAGGACAACAGCGCCCTCGATATATCGCGGCTGTCGTCTCTGCTGGGCGTGGTGACCTATCTGGGAGCCTCGATTTGGCACGTCTACGCCAACGCCTCGTTCGACCCCGTTGCCTTCGGTGGCGGGTGGACCGCGCTTTGTGCTGGCTGCGCTGGCTGGATCTATGCGCGGCAGAAGTTTGAGACCGGGAAGGTGGCCGAATGACGTTCCTCCTGACAGCCCTCTCGTTCCTCAAGCGCGTGCCGTGGCAGGTTTATGCCGCCATCGCCGCCCTAGCCGCCCTCGCAATCATCTGGAACGTGGCAGGGAACGCCGGAGAGGCCCGTGTGGAGGCCGAAGTGACAAAGACCGACCGCAAGGCCGTGGAGCAAGCCAGAGAGGCTGACGAAGCCGCTGGCGAGGCAATCAACAACACCCGTAGCGAAGTGGAAAAATCGAATGAGGCCGCGCGGGAAACCGCTAGCCAGTCGGATGACCCGTTAGGCGACGGGTTGCGCAGTCTCCGGCAAGACAAATAATGGTCGGGCCGGTGTCTTCTCTGCATACGAAAGAAAGTTCTTCCGAACCATCGCAAGTTCTTCGCGAAGCGCGCGGAGTTCGGCATCGTCCTCGTAGATCGTTTGCAGCAAGAGAACGGTTGCTTGCAGCGCAATCTCATGGGCTGCTTGTCGCGTCCTTTCCGGGTCAATCTCACCATAATCAGCGACCGAACGGGCTACAATCGACTGTGCCACGGCGTGGAACCTTGCTTCGTTCCGGTAAGCGTCAACGGCACGGTTCATTCTGGCTGTATCTGTCATGCGGAGTTTATACCATGAAACGCGCCGCCCTTCTAGTAATACCTGCGCTTTTACTCACAGCCTGCGGTGACACCCGCCCCATCCTGATCCTACCCCCAGCGGAACTGGCGTCCTGTTCAGACGAGCCATTAGCGCCTGACCTGCCGGGGCGGGACCAGCAGCGGGAGCGCGACCTGATGACGCTCGATTACATCTTGGGCCTGCGCTCTGCCTATGGCGACTGCAAGGCCAAGGTTGACGGGCTTGCCGCTTGGCGAGCGGAGGCGGGGAGTTAGCCTATGGCCGGTCTCACCGACAAGCAAGCCGCTGCCCTTGCTGCTGTAGAGCAAGCGGGTAGCATCACCGCCGCAGCCAAGTTGCTCGGCATTTCGAGGGGTGCAATCCGGGATCGTGTCGCCAGCGCCAAGAACGCCAACCCCGACTTCCCCAACACAGACGAGCGCGTTCCCGAAGGCCATATGGTCAAAGGCGTGTCCACCCTGTACGATGCGGACGGTTCCGTTCGGGCGCAGTGGGTCAAGTCGTCAATCGATCAGGAACGGCTTGAGGAAGCCCGCAGGGAGGTGTTTGAGGCACTGGTGGCAGACATGCCGCGCGTGGCTCCTGTAGCGCCCCCTGAGGCCGTTATGGCCGATCTGTGCAACCTCTACACCTTCACCGATTACCACCTGGGCTGTTTAGCCTGGCATATGGAAGGCGGGCAGGATTGGGATCTGGATATTGCCGAGCGCGTCCTGACCGGCGCGATGCAGGCCATGATCGCCCAAAGTCCAAAGGCCCACACTGCCATCATCAATGTGCAAGGAGATTTCCTGCACACGGACGGCAAGCTACCCCTTACCCCTGCCAGCAAGCACGTTCTGGACGCTGACACCCGCTTTCCGAAACTGCGGCAGGCGGCAATCCGGTTGATCCGGCGCATGGTGAGCTGGGCGCTTGAGGCCCATGTGGACGTGCATCTGATTATCGCAGAGGGCAACCACGACGAGGAAAGCTCCGGTTGGCTCGCCGACCTGTTCACCGTGTTCTATGAGAACGAGCCGCGCCTTGTGGTGAACGACAGCCAGCTTCCGTTCTACGTCTTTGTATGGGGCGAAACCATGCTGGGCGTCCACCACGGGCACAAGGTCAAGAACGAACAGTTGCCGCTGCTGTTCGCCTCGCAGTTCCCCCAGGAATGGGGCCGCACGCGCCGCCGCGAAATCCATTGCGGACACCGTCACCATCGCGACGAAAAGGAATACAACGGCGTTACCGTGATCCAGCACCCGACGCTGGCGGCGCGCGATGCCTACGCCGCGCGAGGTGGATGGATTGCCGACAGGGCTTCATGGGCCATCACCTACCACAAGCGGTTCGGTGGCGTGGGCCGGGTTTGTATTACACCCGAAATGTTGGAAGCAGCATGACCGGCGCAGACCTGATCGCCCTGCAGGCAGAAGCCGACGAAGCTATCTCATGGCTGCGCGATAACGGACAGCCAAAGCATATGGATGCGGTCTATCGCCTTCGCATGGCAGTGCTGGAGCAGGCGACCGGCTTGCAGACGATCCGGCGTGCGGTAGGGTTGTTGCCCGCTGAATAACGTGCTATGCGCCCGTTGTTCGCAATACCGCGAATAGGTCGCTGCGGCGGTCGCTTTCAGGAAGAACATTCTCATGGAAAAAATTGAATACAAGGTCCGCGTGACCCAGCGCTATTTTGTCACTCGCTATGCCGAGGGCGATGGGCAGGCCGGATCGTCTACGTTCGGCGAATATGACAACGAGGAAGTGGCCTACGAGGTCGCCTATGCACTCTGCCGCGCTGAACATGAGCGCCTTGGCTGGCCGTTGGGTGATGAGCGCATTCAATACCCCCGCCGTGATGAGGCTGTAGTTCCCGCGCCCTTTGGTTGAAGGGGGCGCGTCCCGGCGGGCTTTCCAGCGGGTCCGCCGGGTTACCCCATCACCCTCTCTCCGCGCTGATGGGAGGATATCCATAATCGCGAGGCTCGGTCACGATCTTGTCCTCGCCGCACCAACCGCAAGTTCCTGGGTAGAATGTAGCGCAATGCCCAGGGATCACGCGCCCATACTTAGGTCCGCAGGCCGCACATATTTCGCTGGGGTAATCACCCTTCGGCCGTGCCATTAGTTTTTCTCCGTGGGGGCGGCCAGGGAAGCAACAAGCCGCCGAATGTCATCCTTCAGGTAGTCCCAAAACGACCCGCCGTGTCCCGGCCACCCCATACGCCGCGCTGCTGCCCGTGCATCAGAGAGCTTGATATTGGTGGCAGAAAACGTGGATGAACCCCCACCCCACCGATCCCGCCACGTGATTGTGACCGAGAGACATACCCCCTCGTCGGCCTCTGTCTTGTCGGCTAATTCGTGCATCACTTCCCCTCCCCTTCCCTGTGAGCGCCAGCTTCGATGGCGCGTTCAGCTTCCATCAGCGCGTAGAACGCAGACCTATGGGCCTCGAACCGCACCGGATGAGAGATCGCCCAGAGAAAGCCCCAGATGAAGGGCAACTCTGTGGCAGGCGACTTGATGTCAAGCGAGCGGTCACGAAGCCAAGCCACCACAGCCGCCCGTTCATCATCAGCCGTCATGCGAGCCTCCCGCTTTCAGGATGCGAGCCGCCTTACCCATTTCCGCCATCGCTTGCGGCATCAAAGCCTCCACAAAGGCTTTACTAGCCATCCGTAGGGATGCACCCGCGATGTATTGCAGGTAGTCATCTGAAGCACCATGCAGCCGATATTCGTCAAAGCGGGTGGAGGCGTAGTAGGGCCGGGGATCGATCACATCAACACGCAGGCGGACTTCCTTAGCGTAGGGCGTGGGACCATCCACGATTTCCACCGACACAGCGTGTTTGTTGGCAGCCAAGATCGCCTCCAGTTCTCGGATGCGCTCACCTTGCTCGACAAGTCGCTTGGCAGCTTCTGTCACGCTTGCGGGGTGCAGGCCGGTGATGCGCCCATTCTGCACCAGCCAGTTCAGGGTGTCCGCCAGTTCCTTGTTCGTCTTCATGCCGACCTCGCTTGAATTGCCGCCGCGCAGATCGCTAGGGCGGGGGTGGAGGCGGCTGCGCAGGCTACGTCATCGGGGAATGTAACAGCAACCTCAGAAAGCCCGCCGGGATCAATTGTTAAATCGACTGATGATCCTTCCGGCACCAGCGACAGGGCTGCGTCAACGGAGGTGGTGTAGGAGGGAGGATGGGTGCTAACCCAATCGCTGGTCGCGGGGTCAACATAAACCCAATCCAGTGCAGGTTCGTTATTGTCGTAATACGCGCCGATGTGACGCTCTTCGCGGACATACCCGATTGCGGACATAATCTCCGCATCCAACTCCCGCGATCCGGCCTCAGCCGCACAGATGCGCTCGATTAGGGTCATGGTCATGATGTGGGTTCCTTGGCCAGCAACAAGGCATACATGTCGCCAAGCTTATCTTCCTCGGTCACCCGCCGCGACATCATCCGACCGATGCGGTCATCCAGCACAGCGATCTTCCGCTTTTGCGCGGCGATGCGATTTTCAAGTGCGGTGGTCATGTCCGGTCCTTATGCTCAACGAGGCAGCGAACAGCGATGGCAACGGGGCCAGGGATTGGCGTCTTGCCCGTCTCCCACTTGCTGATCGACTGCCAGCCATGCTTGCCCATCCCCAGCGCCGCGGCCATCGCGTGTTGCGTGTGGCCGAGGACGCTGCGGGCGACGCGGAAGTCAGCGGCTTCCATAAACATTCCGCAGAATATCAAGCAGGCGTGCGGCACTTTCGTCCGGCAGTTCGCCAAACAGCGTCACGATCTTGTCGGCCAGATCCGGCTTACCTTCCGCATGATACATCATAGCGAGGTCGCCAGCAGCTTCGCGCAGTGTGTCGGCCTTGTCGGCGATTTCGGCCTGGGTCATCAATTCGTCTGTCATCACATTCTCCTGTCGGCAGGGTAATTCCCTATCGCTGCTTATAGGGCAAATCCGATAACGGTGCAAGCACTAAGACAGGGGTTATAGGCCCGGCCTGAACCTTTCCTGCGAACGACCCGCGAACAGACGCGCCTATATGCAAGCCCCGCCCATCCGTAACGAACGGAAAAACGCCCGATAAAACGAGGAGCCATGCTTTCGGGAGGCAGGGGCCGGAGGTTCGAATCCTCTCTCCCCGACCACTTTCTTATCCGTAAACCCCTAAAATATCGGCGTTCCCGATGTTTTAGGACAGGGCGCGGAGCCACATACTGAACCTTCATGCCCGCCTCACAATCGAATTGGCCACGCCCAGGAGGTAGCCGGGACTGAAGCGAGCGTAGTGGGTGGACGTGGTGCGATCATCGTCATGACCTAGAAACTGTGCCAATTCCGCCATAGGAACGCCCGCCTCGGCAGCCCAAACCGCGCCAGTGTGTCGCAGTGTGTAGGGCGTTGCGTGGACAGTGCTCCTTTCACTTGCGGCCTGAAACGCCTTCTTGACGCTGGCCACGGGCTTGCCGCCCCGCTCGATTACCCATTGCGTCGTCGCAGCTTCAAACCCGGCCTTCAGCGCCGTCAGCAGCTCGTCAGCCATCGGAACGATAGTGCGGCGCTTCTTGGTGCGGACATGGCCCGGCGGCGTGAAGTCGATCTGGCGACGGTCGAAGTCCACCCTATCCCACGTCAGTTCTAGGATCGCAGACGGGCGTGCCATCGTGTAGAGGCCCAGCAGCACATACAGGCGGGCGTGATCGGCCTTCACCTCGGCAAAGAACCGTTCGAATTGCTGGTGCGTCAGGTGGCGCGTCTTGCGCTCCGGCACCGCTGGCAGCCAGATAAATGGCTTGGCAGGGATATGCCGCTGTTTCACCGCCCAGCCAAGCGCGGTTGAAAGCTGCATCAGTTCATAGCGCGCCGTTGCGTCACCGACCTTACGGCGGGCGCGATAGGCGCGGCACATGGGTTCATCTATCAGATCCGGAGCCACACCCTGCCAGAACCCCGTCATGGCCTTCCAAGCGTCCTTGCGGCGCTGGTACGAAGGCTTCTCGGTGATGGTGGCAAGGTAGGCCGTCATACAGCGCCCGACTGTCCACGGGCTATCGTCAGCCCCTGTCCACAGCTTTCGGGCTTCTGCCTCCGCGCTCGGCCGATCCGTGGCGGTGAGTTGTCGTCGGACCCGCTTTCCTCCGTGGCGATAGACAAGGGCGAACCCTCCCCGCAATCGTTGGACGCTGTAGTCTGACACTCGAATCTCTCCACCTCGGCAGCCGAGATGCGTATAAGGGTGCCTGGCCGGAAACTTTGCAAGCTTCCATCACGGACCAGCTTGTAGATCAGCCCTGCCGAACAGTTCCACCGTTCAGCCAGCGTCTCCGGTGAGAACGGGCGCGCCTGAACAGTCACCCTCGCTCCCCCAGCAAATGCGGTGAGTTGTTTGCAGAAAGTGCAAAGAAGTCCACCTACCCCTCCCTCATCGCAGCGAGCGCGGCACGGGCAAGGCCCATCCACCGCTCTCGCAATTCGTCGGTTTCTTCCGCAAAGGCCTTCGGCGTTCGCAGTTTGGTGACTGTGGGCGCTGCGCGGACTGCGTCCTCGCGCCACATTCTGTGCGCCACCCTCTCCACAGCAGCACCATCGGCGGGGGCAGAGACACGCAACGTCTGGCCGGACTTGTCGATGAAACAGTTCGCGCAGAGAATGCCGCCGGGGTCGCCCTTCGCATCAGGCCCACCCATGACGAGGTTCCACAGCGCGTTGTCCGCGAACCAGACCGGGTTTTTGCAGCCGCACTACTGGCAGATCATGTCGCCTTGGGTCTCGTGCAATTCATCGGCGGGGGCCAGCTTGGCGCGGGTGAGTGCGGTTTCGGTCCACCCGATGAAATCGTCACTCGTGCCGCCTATTTCGCTGTCCCATC
>Ga0307414_10000188_pt1 | contig 42008 bp, 38 predicted proteins | sample DK1Ometagenome_FD_203804 | JGI IMG/M metagenome (GOLD analysis project Ga0307414, IMG submission 203804) | Maize rhizosphere microbial communities from greenhouse at UC Davis, California, United States - DK15-O-3 | ecosystem: Host-associated > Plants > Roots > Rhizosphere > Soil | place: USA... | reverse complement strand
TTGGAGATGGAGGCATAGCACCGCTATGGTGAGATCGAAAACAGAAACAAAGTGACTGATTTTGAAGCAGTTTAAAGCCGTAATAGATTGTCTAATGCATATTTCGGGTTTAACCATCATCAATTTGAAGCCATCCTTACCGGTGGCCTTATTGGTTTTACCTCATGAAAATATTCTCGATCAAAAATCCGCGAATAAATCCAGGATGGGATCACATCGTGATAAGGCATTAAGTCTTTTAGGATCTCTTGTTGACTTTCATGGGCCTTCATTACGTGCAGGGTACGATCGAAGTACTCTTGCGTATAAATATAAAAACTTGGCTCAGGCAGTCCTTCGCTTAGATCTTTGGGATAATTTTTCTGAAAACCTGAAGACAACTTTAAAGCCACCTCAATTTGCTCTGGTGATAATGTAACCTGATAAAGTCTTTTTGGAGTAAAGTTCTTTTTGCCCGCATTGCCCCTGAAAACCTCCTGAATAGCCAAACCTGTTAGTTTGTGGTCCGGATGTCCATACAAGCCTACTTTAGAATCATAGGAAATAAGAACTTCTGGTTTAATCTTATCAATCCATTCCAGCGCAATATCCTTTATTTTTGGAAGTCCTAAATCCTGCAAACCTCCATCAGGATAATCCAACACATGCAACTCCTTGGCACCGATAATATCTGCCGAATGTTCCATTTCAGCTGTACGCACTTTACCCAACTCCGATCTCGTGTACTTTCCTCCCACATCGGCAGCTTCACCTTTGGTCAATGTCACCAAATATACTTCATGTCCATCGTCTATTAGTTTCATCAAGGTGCCAGAAACTGTCACTTCATCATCTGGATGCGGAAAGAACGCCAAGATTTTTACAGTGTTCTTGACCTGAATGAGGTTTTCCTTTTCTGGAATAGTAGAATCATGAAGCTGATTATTTCCTACCCTTATTAAAACCAAAGGAACCATCACTATGATGATTCCTATGATTAAAATTATGAAAATCCCCTTTTTCATTCCCATTCCTTGGTTAAGGTGCTGAGGAAACTAACTAAGTCCCGTATTTCTCTTTTACTGAGCATCTGCTTCATATCCGGCATACTTGACGGGGAATTCTTACGCTCAGCAATACTACTGTTCATGATTAATGTATCCGGCTTTGCTCCTACTTTTATCACTAATCCATCTTCCCGATCTTCCATTAACGTACCATTTACAGTAGTTCCATCCGTCAGATCTAACTGCACAAAGCCAAATCCAGGTGCCAATCTTTTGCTCGGATCAATTAAAGCTTCAAGAAGTTGAGTCTTGTCCAATCTATTAGCAATTCCGTTCAAATGCGGGCCTGCAGTCCCTCCCATATCATCATAGCCATGGCATCTGATACATTGTGCCGCTTGATTCTGGAAGAAGATTGTTCTCCCCTCTCGTATACTTCCACCTTCCAATGCACCGCTATAGGCTGCCACAAGATCGCCTTTGGTGCGTTCGGCTTGAATTGCTTCATATTTTTTCTGCAAGTCCTGAGATCCTGTTTGCGCAATCGCCTCTTCTAATTCTATTAACACTTGGTTAGGCAATTTATTGCTTTTAAGATCTGCTAAAAGTGTATTCCATAGGTCTAAATCAGCTGATTTAGGAAGCTTTCCTAAGCTCAACAATGCTGCTTGCTGTTCTTCTACAGTCCTGTTTTGAATTACGTCCTTAAGCAGGTTGACCATCATCTCCTGGGGAACATCAGTTTTGGTCAACAGATCCAGCCCAACTACCCGCACAGCCTTTGATTGGTCTTTCATTGCTATTTCGATTGGTGCAGATATGTTTTCAGGGTTTGTCTTGGACAAAGCCAAAATAGCTTCTACCCGTACAGGAGGCAGCGGATCAGACTTTAGTAATCTGGTCAATTGAGCTTCAGCATCGGATAACTTAAGACGTCCTATTGCTTGGATGGCCGCTATCCGTACTTGCTCGTCTTTATCATCCAAAGCCGAAATAAATGTAGTTGCAGTGGATTTTTGTACCGAAGCCAGATCGCGCTCCACTTCACCCCTATTTCTGCCATCCACACGATCCAAAACAGAAGGTTTTGCCCAAGTACCAAGTGCAGCAATGGCTTCTGCTTTCAAGACTGGATCAGTTCCTGTTTTAGCAATGTAAGTTTTAAGGTTTTCCATTGCTTCAGGTGTCCCTACACGTAAATTGGCATTGATAGCTCTTCGGATCAATGGCTCATTTTCAAATTTAGTAGACACCAATATGTTTCCTAACGCAGATAAAGCCCCCTCAATAGAGAAGTCATCGTTGATGGCGCGGGCTACCTCTGTGACAATATATTCATCCTGATCATCCAGAAATTTCGCAATACCTGGATCGGCCATTCTTCGAAGTGCCAATACTGCACCCAAGCGTACTGCTTTAGACGAATGGGAAGAAAGGGCTACAACAGCCTCTTTATTATTGATCCGGGCCAGAGCTAAACTAGCAGCATGTCTCAAGTAGGCATCCGCATCATTATTTTCTTCCAACACCTTAATTAATCCTTCTACAGCAGGTTCATATGCTATTCGGCCTAAGGCTTCAGACGCAAAAAACCGGACTCTGATTTCTGGATCTTCCAAGGAAGGTAACAAAGCATCACCGGCTTTTGAATACTTAATATCCCCTAGCCATTTTGCTGCCTGAGCCCGGATTTCCGGATCTTGGTCTTTCAAAAGTGGGATCAGGGCATCAGCATAATCCATTTTATCCAAGCGCGCCAGTTGGCTCAACCCAACAATACCATGGATTCTCGCCAATTGATTTTCACGTTGAGCGATAGCTGCTTGGAATGTTTTGGCACCATCCGCCCCTCTTTTGGCAAGTTCAAATTGAGCTTTTCTTCTAATTCTCAGATCCACATTACCCAGATAGGTATTCAGTTGGCTGTCTTCAAGGGTTGTAAAATCAGCTTTTAAAGCTTGTTCGGTTGCCTTACGAGCTTCCCAATTTGCACCAGCTTCATCCTCAAGCTTCCATACTCTGCCGTAATTCTTGGTGTTCCAACCTTCAATCCAATCAGCAAAAAAAAGTGATCCATCAGGTCCAAAATCAAGTCCAGTTGCCAATACGCCCTGCATAACTTCTTCGGTCTGTGACATTTTAAACGAGGCTCCATCCGGAACTAATTTGAAAGCATGTATACCAGACCGTGCAGGATTACCTACAAAGGAGGCCACGAAAAATGTGTTCTTCCACTTCTCTGCCAATGCAGTACCAGGGTTATAAACCATTCCTGTAGGTCCATTGATATAATTTTGGATCGGAGGAGTGATGTAAGCAGCCTGTCCTTCATGCCTCGGCAAATATAATTTCTCATCCATCCATACTTTATAGGTATTGTTGCTCGGATCGCGATACTTTCCAAACTGCCAGTTGGTTCTCCAGCCAGTGTCTGAACCATTCACCAGATACACTAAGCGCTCACTTTCGCCACCATGGTCACCGTCATTGTCTACAGAAATCAAGTTGTTATATTCATCAAAGGTGAATTCATGAGTATTTCTTACACCCATTGCGAATATTTCAAAGTCGCTTCCGTCCGGATTAGAGCGGGCGATTACCCCTCTGTTGGGGTATTTCCACTCTGTTCCATCAGGCCCTTTTCCATTGAAACCGATATCGCCTATACCCCAATAAATACGGCCATCTGGCCCTACTTTTAGCCCTGACATACCATGTCCACCAAATCCGATATGGATACCGTACCCATGAGAAATTGATTCTTTCTCGTCCATGATCCCATCATTGTTCTTATCACTCAACCGCCACAGATCAGGTCCTACTCCTACAAAAAGATTATCTTCAAATTTCAATAAAGCTCCTGCCACATCTGTGGTGACATCATTGAAATCCTGAACCATCATTTGCGAATAGTCAGCATATCCGTCGCCATCCCTATCTTCTAGCCTATAAATCTCTTCCCGCTCCACGGTCATGTCTCTCCAATCGCGGGATCCATCACCATTCACATCCCCGAGCCAAGTGTTTTTATCCGACATTTCAGGTGATAATACCTTCTGCAGAAATGCCCGCTTATCATCAATAGTTTGTAGGCTTATCGATTGGATTTCCCAATCCTGATGCCCACGGATATCAAATTCAGAATTCTTCTGCCGGTTTGTTCTGGTGAAATATAAGCTGCCATCATCCGTTATCTGGATACTAATCGGATCATAGACAAGTGAATCGACAGCCCAAAGGGATAGCTTAAGCCCTGGACTTAAGGTCGGATTCACCTGGCTTTGGGCAGCTTCTACCATCGGAGTGATGACTTCCTTACTTAGGTTTTTTTCCCGGAGGTCTACCTTTTCTTGGTGACATGAAAATAAGATAGGGATTGATGCTGCCAAAATAAGTTTGGCATAGGTTTGTCTAATTTTGGGTTGAGGCATAGGTTTGATTTATTATTCCAATCTTGAAATTAATAAAATTCAGCCTTGTATAGATGCCTTTGATCAAAAAGGATTGTAAAAACAAAAATCCCGACCAAGGATCGGGATTTTGTTCACTTTAACCACTAACAACCATAAAACAAAAATAATTTTAGACAAAGCGGGGATTGAGCTTTGACATCTAAGTAGTCGGTACGGGAATCGAACCCGTGTTTCATCCGTGAAAGGGACGTGTCCTAACCCCTAGACGAACCGACCATAATCAATAAAAATTCACAACTTCCTGATAATCAGGCGACAAGTAGTCGGTACGGGAATCGAACCCGTGTTTCATCCGTGAAAGGGACGTGTCCTAACCCCTAGACGAACCGACCATTTTTTGACCTGGAAAACTTGCTTTTCCGTAAGGTTGTGCAAATATAGAGGGTTAAGATTTAAATCCCAATTCGCGTCCAGAAAAAATTTGGAAATGCTTCTAAAAAGCTGATCCAAAGGAATAAAATTTTCTAACGGGTCATTGTAAATGAATTTTCTATTTTTGAATTCCAATTAAAGAACGACCATGAGTATATCCGGAAATACAATTAGAGTAGCGATTAACGGCTTTGGACGAATAGGAAGATATACTGCCAAGCTATTGCTAGAAAAGCAAGGAATCGACCTCGTTGCAATCAATGATCTGGCAGATAATAAAGCCATTGCGCACCTACTGAAGTATGATTCCATCCATGGCAAATCCAAATGGCCAATTGAATTAGATGGAACTACACTTACCGTGCATGATCATCAGATTCAACTGATCAGTCAGGCGGATCCTGAAAAACTTCCATGGAAGGAACTTAACATAGATTTGGTCATAGAATGTACGGGAAGGTTCACGGATCGTATAGGAGCAGAAAAACACTTAGCGGCAGGCGCAACGAAAGTGATTCTCTCCGCTCCCACCATTGACCCATCTGTGAAGATGATCGTGCTGGGCGTCAATGATTCAATTCTGACGGGTGCCGAAAAGATTGTGTCAAATGCTTCATGCACCACCAATTGCCTTGCTCCCATGGTGAAAGTGCTGGATGATAATTTTGGAGTGGTAAAAGGCTTTGCCTCTACAGTTCATTCTTACACCAATGATCAAAACCTCCATGACGCTCCACATCGGGATTTGCGTAGAGCACGGGCAGCTGCTTATTCCATCATACCTACTACAACCAACGCCGGAAAAGCACTGGACGTGGTGCTTCCGAATTTATATGGCAAAATCGAAGCTTCAGCCATGCGTGTGCCAGTTCCGGATGGATCGCTGACGGATATGATCGTAGAACTGCAAAAAGAAGCCTCTGCTGAGGAGATCAATGCGGCGTTTAGGGAAGCCAGTAAAGGCTATTTAAAAGGCTACCTTGAAGTAGAAGAAGCCCCTATCGTCTCCATCGACATCATTGGGAACCCTCACTCCTGCATTATTGATGCTGCCCTGACTTCGTCTAAGGGAAAAATGATCAAATTGGTAGGGTGGTATGACAACGAAGCCGGTTACGCAAACAGGCTCGTTGATTTAGCAAAGAAAATCGCTAGGCTATGACCAAGCTTTGAGGTTTTTTTTAGACCTCGGAGGTTTTATTTTGGAAAAATTTAACTATTAAGCGCACAGTGAAAATCCAGAGGGCTCAATTTATTCTTAGCTGTCCAACCAACGGTAACAAGACCTTTGGGGAATTCTAATCCCCAAAGGCTTCAATTAGCGGCGATTAGGCTTTCACCCGGTTTATAGAAAGTAATTTAACTACAAAGCTCGGAAGATTATTGGTGGTTTTCCGTTTATGCAAATGAAGGTACCACCCAAACTTCTCCATAATCGGAACCTTGTAGGTTTCTACCATTTCGATCAAAGTGCCATCCGGATCCTCCAAATAAGAGAACCTACCGGCTGCCTTCCCCATATCAAATTCATTTCCGCTGTCCACAGTCAATTCAATCCCTTCGTGTGCTAATTTCTCCTTAATGGCTTCCATTCCATTGACATCAAAGCAGACATGAATGAAACCGAGGTCACCCCAGTTCCTGTTTTCAAAAATCCTGTTTCTGACCTGATTTTTAGTCTCAATAAGTTCTACCTGCGTCTGACACAGCAGTTTCCCAAAAGCACCAGTGCAATCGGGAGAGCTTTGAAGTAACACTCTGCGGTATTCAGCTTCCTGAGCACCTAGCTGCCCGAAATCGTCCCAAGTACCTGACTTGTCAAATAGGATCTTCGATTGCTGTAAGTGATTTTTATAGATTGGCATGGCTTTGTCAATCGAAGATACTCCGACTACTACTCCTGCCACTCCTCCAGTTAAGTCTTTATTGACATTGAACCAAGACTCATTTTCTATCAGTTCAAACGTATTTCCATAAGGATCATTGATGTAGAAATGCCAATTTCCATTTGGATCTTTTTCTGGATTTCCTAGAATCCCGGCACCTATGCTCTTTAAATGAGCATGTGTCTTATGAATATCTTTACACCGGATTTTTACGGCCAATATCCCCAGATCATACCAAGTTACTTTCTCCTTTGGAGCCTCAGGAACTTTGGAAGTATACTGCCAGATTTCAAAACCTCCCCCACCTTGCATATTCATTGCCAAGATTGCATGACGGCTTTCGACCTTACCAGAAGTGTATCTAGTCATCAAATTAGCCTCAGCACTATCCTGAAAAATTGGAACATCCATTTTAAATGCTTTTCGATACCAAGCCCAGGCCTGATTTGCATCTTTCACCCCTATCCCTACTTGTTGGATACCATTTATTGTCGCCTTCTTCATTCAAATACTGTTATTCTTTCCGCTCTTTTGGTTTAAAAGATTTAAATATAAACTTTTGATCGAAGCAGGCTTAACTTTTAACAAAAAAAGAGAAAATGCTGACAAATTTGTCAGCTGAACTCTTAGCCAGCTTAGATCATCATACTTTCTACTGGATACGGTGATCTGCTTTGGAACAACGTGAAAATCAGTTTTTTGCCTATCTTTCAACTTGTTCGCTTCATTCAAGTAAGGAATTACAATGAAGATAGCATATTTACTCATCTGCTCGGCGAATCACATAATCCTTAATGGAGTTTTCAAGAACTACCTTCTGAAGAACGCCACCCTCATAATGGAACCGGTTCATGTTTCCGTTGACTTCAATCTCATACACACCTTTTTCCAGTTCCCGGATTACAGTAGGCATTCCAAAATTTTCTGAAATAAGTATATCTCCATCTTTTGGTTCCTTGAAATAGAGTGTTGCAGTGCTTGAATGAATAGGTTTATTTATAGGTTCTTCATTATGAAATTTATAAGAATTAGCGTCCACATCATAATGATCTTCATTCCAAACAACGGTTGTCAAGAAATTTCCTCTATTAGAATCTGAATTTGTGGTTGCCTTCATCAATTGCCCCTTTTCATAATGAGCTTTTTGGAGAAATTCAACATGGATTTTTCCGAAAAACCAAAATTCAACTTTGCTATGGATCTGATAATCATCAGAATTAGCAGTTTCTGTACGTTGTGCTTCCATTTTACCTATGGTAAAACCAGCCAGTACAATGTCATATTTATTTGTTTTTGTCTGGCCAATTGAATTTGCTCCAGACATTAGCATAAATATAAATAGTATATAAATTATTGATTTACAGATTTTTAACTCCATATGCTTAATCCTAAAGTGATTTACTTTCCATGTAGGTTCATTCTTCTACTATGAAAAACCGGTGAAATTTTAGCTATTGAAGCTGGGATTTGAATTTGTCCCAATCTTCTTTGTAATCTACATCTGAAAGTACGGGAAGAATTGCAAAGGTATAATTATTCGCTGTTAAAAAATCCTTCGTAATAGTACTCACTTGGCTGGTACTCCAAGGAATGCCTTCAAAAAGGCCAGAAATGAGTGTTTTCATCCCCAGTAAATAATAGCCTCCATCTTCGGCTGGACCTATTACTGCGTCATTTTCTTCTAGATAAGCAAAGGCTCTTTCAATTAAATCGGGTGATATTTCAGGACAATCTGTACCAATTATTACCAGCTGACGATAGCCTTCAGCAAAGAACGTGTGAAAAGCATTCCTCATTTTTTGCCCTAAATCATTTCCTGACTGAAGTTCAAATCTGTAATCGACAGGATAATTTTCAAGGTTATTCTCAAGATAATCAGAGAAAAACAACAGTTTGTCTACCTCACAGGCGGCTGCAACTTTATGTGTGTAGCTAACTAGTTGTAAATAGGCTTCGAATGCTGCTTTGTCACCAATATCCTTTGCAAGTCTGGTTTTTACTTTTCCTGGTTCGGCATTCTTTTGGAATATGATCAATCCTTTTTTCATCCTTACGCAGTTGCTCCTCCGCAACTTGATCCCGCTCCTGCTGTACATCCAAAGCAATGGTTTTTGACGATAATATCTCTGCTTTCCAATGCAAGTTGATTCCACTCACTGATGTGGTTGGATTGCTCAGTAGCTACTTTCAAGTCTAACATCTGATTGAAGTCGCAGTCGTATAAATATCCGTCCCATCCCACTGATATTGTGTTTCGGCACATGACGCCTTCCGCAGCAACTGGGTTGAAGCTGCTGACGAGTTTCTCCATGTATGCGTCATAGTTCTCACTACGGATCAGGTACTCCAAGAACCTGCTGATCGGAAGGTTGGTAATGGTAAACAACGAGTTGAAAGAAATTCCGTAGCTCGTCGAAAGCCTTTTCTTAAATTCCTTTTCCAACCCTTCCTGTGAACCTGGCATAAATGCTCCTGCTGGATTATAAACCAGATTCAGCGTAAGGCCTGTACCGGGCATTCCATAGCCTTGATTATTCAACAGTTTTAGAGCTTTGATTGATTTATCGAAGACGCCATCGCCCCGTTGCGAGTCGGTCTTTGAGGCTGTAAAGTACGGTAAAGATGAAACTACCTCAACATGATGTTTTCGGTAAAATTCTGGCAGATCATGGTACTTCGGGTTTGCCAGAATAATGGTTAGATTACACCTTACAATGATGTTTATCTTAGCATTGATTTCTCGGATAGATTCTACAAACCATTGAAAATCGGGGTTCATTTCCGGCGCTCCCCCTGTAAGGTCTATTGTATTGATCGAGTTGTTTTTCAGTACCTGCAGGCACTCCATCATCGTATCCTTGGTCATGATTTCTTTCCGGTCAGGGCCAGCATCTACATGACAGTGCTTACATACCTGATTGCACATTTTGCCGAGATTGATCTGCAAGATGTCAATTTTAGTGGGTTTGAGCGGTAACAGATCTATGTGTTCCAGAGAGTTGGAGAACTGGTCAGCCTTTAGGTTTGGCCGATCAGCTTCCAGAAACTGGATCTCCGCTTCAGTACTTGATAAGGGATGATGTTGGGCCTTTAGGGATTTCATCAGTTAATTTTAATTGAGGCAAGGAAATAGGAAACAAGAAGCAAGGTCAAAGAGTCAACAACAAACATCGTGCACCAAACATCCAGCATCGTGCATCCCCCCTTCATTCTTTACATGGAGATTTCTTTTGCCTTGTTCATCATCTGCGTGGCATGTACCAAGGATGCTCCACCGCGGATGGCTGCAGCTACATGCACTGCTTCCATCATTTGTTCTTCATCACAACCTTTCTCTAACGTATCTGTGGTGTACGCATCGATGCAGTATGGACATTGGATAGCATGAGAAACGGCTAGTGCAATGAGTGATTTCTCACGTGCTGTCAGCGCCCCTTCTGCAAATACGGCTCCGTAGTAGTCAAAAAACTTATCAGCAAGTGGTTTCTGAAAATCTGCAATTTTTGAGAAATTCTTTAAATCTTCAGGATTATAGTATGTTTTCATGAAAATGATGTTTAGGTATATTTACGAAGAAACAGGAAAACTTAGATTTTCTATGTCTTTTGGTTTACAAATTTCAAACGCTGAGTAATTTTTTCAACGGATTTTAAAAAAAAAGTAACCCAGGATTTTTAAGTGCGTTGTATTTCCTATATATTCTATAGACTTTAAATAATTAACACATGGCATTACGATTAGGTGACCAAGCCCCAAATTTTACGGCTGAAACCACAGAAGGAACAATTGATTTTTACGAGTATTTAGGTGATGGCTGGGGAATATTATTCTCTCATCCAGCTGACTATACTCCTGTATGTACCACAGAACTTGGTGCTGTAGCAAAGCTTAAGGATGAATTTGCTAAACGCAATACAAAGGTAATGGCGCTAAGTGTAGATGAGCTGGACAGCCATAAAGGTTGGATTTCGGATATCAACGAAACGCAGGGAACCAACGTAGATTTTCCGATCATTGCGGATAAGGATCGAAAAGTAGCTGATCTTTATGATATGATCCATCCTAATTCCAACGAAAATTTCACGGTGCGATCTGTTTTTATAATTGGCAATGATAAAAAGATCAAACTGATTATTTCTTATCCAGCCAGCACAGGAAGGAACTTTGAGGAGCTTCTTCGTGTGATTGATTCCTTGCAATTAACTGCAAATTATTCAGTGGCAACTCCGGCTGACTGGAAGCACGGAGAAGATGTAGTGATCGCTCCGGCAATTAAGGATGAAGATATACCTTCAAAGTTTCCAAAAGGACATAAGGTTGTTAAGCCTTATCTGAGAACTACTCCACAACCGAATTTGTAATCCTACCATGGTCTGTGTCTCCACAGGCCATGAAGTATCTTGTTGACTGGGTGAAGTTTGTAACTTCACCCTTTTATTATTAGGTTCAATTTAGATAGATAAGCGTAGTTACAAACTACGCCCAGTCAAGGTTGTACATGACGTCTATACCTTCTATTTTTTCAGGTCAGTGAGATTTGGCTGTACGAAAATTGGCTAAGATACCTCCCCGAATAAAACAGAGACAGCCTCTTTTATTTTAGTATCAGTTTCAATTTAGATAGAAATGCATAGTACCTAGGCCCAGTGAATGCTATCAAAGGAAATCACTTTATGTTAAACCCGAATTAGGTATTGACTATTTCATCTTTTGATCAGTCATCAATAAAATTTACAAACTCAGTCTGATTTAAAATTGAATTTCCTGATTCTAAAATCACTTCAGCAATAAAAATTACAGCATTGGGAAGTGAATCATGATTTACCAGTTCAATTTGGAAGCCATCATGCCACTCTTTCCTCTCTTTCATGAATTCTTCCAAAGAAATTAACTCATTTGAATAGGAATAAATTCTAAATAAATCAGATACATCCGTTTGTTGACCTTCTAGCTGGTCCTTCATATATATTTTTATATTGCTTATCGGATCAGAATAAATGTACTTATCACCCACACAATCACAGGCTTGGAGCGCCAGGGCAGAATTAAACCCCAAATTCACTTTCTGAGCGTAAATTTTATTTTCTGCATTGACGGATAGGGTTAATCCAAAGGCATTTCTGTAGACAGACTCTGTCGCAACCATTGGAGAAAATCCTGATAAATCGTATGGGGTAATTTCAACTGCATTATAAACTTTTTCATACGTAACAGGATCCGCACAGTCGCAACAAGAAATTATTGTAGACGATAGAAACATTAACGTCAAAATAATGATTACTTTATTTTTCATTTTTCTATTTTAAGTCAGACTGTTATTACAAATGAGTAGGGACTAAAACCGTTAATCCAGATTTAGTAGAGACTTAAAATCAATATAAATAAAGTAGGCAAATTTGACAATAATACTTTAATACAAATCAAAAATTTAAATTAAGTAATTGACTAAGGTAGTTTCAGGTCATTGATAATTGAAATAACATGCTCAATGTTATTTTTTATTTCTTTGAAATTTCCATCCGCAACTAAATCTTTCCGAAACAATTGGGAGCCCATTCCCACAGCGCAAACTCCTACATCAAACCAACTTTTAATACTCTCCCTAGTGGGTTCTACCCCTCCTGTAGGAATAATTTCTATTTTCGGAAGTACTGCATGTACAGGAGGTACAAACCCTGGAGTCAGCACATTTGCAGGATAAAGTTTAGCCAATTCTGCTCCCAACTCCTGTGCTAAAAATATCTCTGTGATAGAGCCACAGCCCGGAACCCAAGGCAGTTCCATTTTCTGACAATATTCGCCAAGCTTTGGATTCATTACCGGAGCTACAATAAACTCCGCTCCCATATTGTGATATTCTTCCGCTTCAGTTGGGTGGTAAATAGTGCCTGCCCCAAGCATTAAGCCAGGCATTTGATCCGCAAGCTTTCGCAATGCAGGAAAATTACCAACAGCCTCCTTCCCTCTATTAACCATTTCGATCACACGGACTCCAGCTTCATAGGCTGTTTCCAAACATTGAAGACATTTCTTTTCGTCGGGATGAAAGAAAATAGGCATTACGCCAGCAGCGTACATTTTTTTAATAAAAGGTGTAGGATTTCGCATATAAATTAAGATTCAATCAATAAAAAATTTGCTTTGGCCGCTCCGGCTCTGACCGATTTTGCATGCTGATATTCTTCGGAATTATACCAGGCTTCCGCTTTCTCTTTGGTCGGAAATTGTAGCATTACCAGTCTTTGGTGATTCCAATCTCCTTCCAGCACGGTAACAGGATTTCCACGTAACACAAATTTCCCCCCGAATGCCGACACAGTAGCAGGAGTTAGTTCTTTGTAGGAATTATACTTTTCTGGATCAGTGATGTCTATTTCAACGATGACAAAGGCAGGCATAAATTCTTTCTTTTTAGTGTATGTAAACTTAATGGATTTCTAAAGATCATCAAATCCAAATCCGGCGGCATATCTGGTTTTGGCAAATGCTACCCGCCGTTTTATCAGGAGTTCATTCAAGGTTAATTTGGAATTGAACACTGAAACTTCACGGCTATTTACCAGAAACAAACTACTCTCTCCTATTTCAAATCTTCTCAGCTCGCCTGATAAAAGCATTTCCAGCGCTTCCACATTTTGGGTGAAAGTTCTGATCTGAGAATTGAGAATCCTATAACTGTTTAATTCATTTTCCAGTTTGGCCCGTAACTGAATGGCTTTTAGATCTCTGGAGTTCTGCTTGAAGTCAATTTTGGCTTCAGCCAGTTTGGTACTTCCTCTTGCTTTTCTCCATAGCAAAGGCGTGTACACAGATAATCCCCATTTGTAGTTGTTCTCAAAAAATCCAAAATGATCAAATTCATTCAAATTCTCTGTGAGAAAGTTGTATTTCAATTTGATCACCGGCAGAATTTGCTGCGCCTTGAACCGTCGCTCTACATCCAGACTAGCCAGTTCATAATCTGCTAGTTTCAGATCAGGATGTGAAGGAATTGCGGATCTGAGTTCGGCTTCATTCAGTCCAAGTGGCTCTAGTTTATTGATCAGTTCAGGAACTATAGTTTCATCCAACGAAATAGGGTTTCCTTCTTCATCCCAAAGAAATACATTCAGTTCCTGAGTTTTGATGTAAAGCTCATTTTCTGCCGTCTGAAGATAGTACTGCCTGTTCAACAATTGAGTCGCTGCTTCCACGGTATCTATGGCAGGGAAATCACCCTGTTCATAGCTGCTTTTCACCGCTTTGAATCTCGCTTCTGCCAGCTCCACTCCTTCTGCTTGAAGAATTAAGTTGGCATAAGCCAATGACCAGTTCCAATAAGTATCAGTAGCTTGAAGGTAGAGCTCATTCAGGAGCTTGGCACGTTCTGATTCAGTGGATTCCTGATAAATCTGAGCTTTTCTTAAACCTACTCTTCGCTCATCCAGCAGTAAACCCTGGCCTAAATTAACTGAGGCTCCTGCTGCAAATAATCCTCCTGAAGGCACATTATTTTCAGGATTCAGGTATTGACCCGAATTTTGTTCATAAACTCCAGTCAGTTCTACCCCACCCCAAGTGGGCACCGATATTCCTGCTTCCCGCTTATCATAATATGTCTTTTCGTCATAGCTTTTTTTGTCCAGATTCCCGTAGATCGTGGGATCAAATCCTCCCCTAGCGGTCCGTACTTCCATATCTCCCATTCGAAGGAAAAGATCTGCCTGCGCTGTAAGAGGGTGATAAGATTTGACCCATTCCAAGAAGTTATCATAGGTCAAGGTGTCTGCCTGACTTCCTTTAGCATCCCATCCAACTCCAAATACTAGTAAAGCGATCAGTAACTTTTTCATTTCTTTGCGTTCTGAATTGCTGCTTTTTGGTCCCTTGTATAGTAATCGGCTGGGAATCCATTGAGCTGACGCCAGATTTCGTACCATACTGGCACATCATTGAGCAAGGCTATTCCGTCTGCTCCTGATCCCATGCGCAGCACCTCTGGCCAGGGCACCTCTTCGGGATCTTCTGCAACCAATACACGGTATTGATTATTGGCTCCAGCAAACTGATCAATTGCCACTATTACACCTCCAAATGTTCCGTTAGAGAGCTGTGGCCATCCAGAGAATACAATTGCAGGCCAGCCATCAAATATAAAGCGGACTTTTTTACCCACCACCATCAATGGCAGATCTACTGGAGACACAAACATTTCCACCGCCAGTTCTCCTCCAGATGGTACGATATTAACGATTTGGTCCCCTTCTTTAATGGTCTCTCCAATTCCCACCCGAAGCGCTTCGGCAATGTAGCCATCCTGAGGAGCCAGAATATGCCTAAATCCTGCTCTGGCCTCATAATTGGAATATTCATTCTCAAGCTTAGATGCTGATCCTTCTGCATCATATTGGCTTGATTGTGCGGTATACATGTCAGAACGGGCTTTTGCCAGCTTGTCCTTGAATTCATTATCAACGGCTTCTAACTCCAGCTGAGCAGAAATTAAGGTATTTTTGCTGCTCAAGAGGCTGTTTTCTGCACCAATTACACTGGCTTGGACTTCTTGAAATTTCAGTCTTCGGGTTTCTAGATCAGTCAGCGAGCGCAGGCCTTCCTCATAAAGCTTTTCTGCCCGCCCTAGCTGTTCCAGTCCTATTTGATAGTTGACTTTGGACTGCTCATACCTGATGCTGTCAGACTCTACTTGAAGCTTTGACATCTCCAGTTTGTTTTCTGCTTGTTCAATTCGAAGTACACTGTTCCGCTGCAAGGCAATAATTAGGTTTTCCAACGCCTTAACTTTCTCCCTATAAGAAAGTGCAGAGAGGTTTTTAGCTTCCACTTGTTGTTGGGTTCTTGGCAAAAGCAAGGAATCAAAGTACGCATCTTTGGTTTCCGAAATACTGACAATCGTATCTCCCCTTTGCACAAATTCGCCTTCATTCACATGCCACTTCTCTATTCTGCCCGCGAGTATGGAGTGAATGGTCTGTGCTCTGTGTTCCGGCTTTAAGGCAGTGACATACCCTTTAGACCGGATGTACTGAGTCCAGGGAAGGAATAGTACAATAAAGACTATACACATAATGGAAAAAAGAATCCTAACCCTTTTCTTCTTTTCCTCACTTGCCACAGTCATTGCAAGACTGACAGAATCTTTGAAAGGCTCCCGGTTTTTAATTTTATTTTCTGATATGTTCAGCATAATTCTAAGCGTTACGGGTTAGAAAGTGTTGATAGCCTGCCTGATCTCCTAAGTAAGCTACTTTCCCGTTATCCAACACAATCACCTGATGGGCGCTTGCTATAACTTCTGGGTCCTGAGAGACCAATAAAAGTGTCCAGCTTCCGGTGAACAAGTGATTTATCACCTTGGACTTGACTTCTGGGTCCAAATGAGTCAGTGCATTTTCAAGAATCATTGCTTTGGGTTGCCCAACTAATGACCTTGCGAGAATTATTGCTTGCGCTTTCTTTCGTGAAAGCCCCTTTCCTTCCGGTAGAAGAATAGTATCCAGATCTTTTGGCAACTGATATACAAAATCCCGAAGTCCAACCAGATCCACCAAAAATTCCAGTTGCCCAGGTTCGATATCTCTTCCTACCAATATGTTTTCCCGTATGGAGCCATGAAAGATTTGCTCCAGCTCCATACAGTCTCCTACCACACTGCGATATTTGTCTAAATGAATCATATGGAGTGGCAGATCATTTATTTTTACTTCACCTTCAAAACGCTCATACAAACCTGAAAATAAAGCAAGAAGTGCGCTTTTTCCACTTCCACTCCTTCCGGTGACCACTGTCTTTGAACCTGGAAGAATAGTCAAACTCACATTATCCAATATTGGTTTGGTTGATTCTTCAGGATGAAATACTACGTTCTCCATGGCCAGCTTTATTCCATTGGAAATAGGCGTAATGTCTTTTTCATCCTTTTCTTCATCCTCTAGATCCATATCCATCACCTGGCCCAGCTTCTCCACGGCGACAAGCGTATCATAAACTGTTTCAAGTGAAATAATCAGCTTCTCTACTGCATTCACGACCATCACAATGATCACTTCAGCGGCCACAAATTGGCCAATACTGATTTGCTCACCCATCAGCAATAAACTTCCTGCTACCAGTAGCGTGGTGACTATTAATACCTTGAATATGATCAGGATTTTGAATTGAAAGATAAGAACCGAAAAGTGGTTAGACCTGTATTCTACATAACGTTTGATGAGTTTGTCTGCCCGAAGAATTGGTAACCTAGAATTTCCGCCCACCAATTTGAACGTATTGAATGTCCTTCCTATTTCTTCGAGCCAATAAGCTGTTCGATATTTATAAGTCGACTCTTTCAGGGCAGTTTGCATCCCTTTGGCACTGGTAAAATAGAAGATCGTTATCAAAATAAGAATCAGTCCAATGCCAAAGATTATAAAGGTAGCATGGTAAAAAGATAAAAGGATTAAACCAAAAAGAACCTGAAGCAAGGCCGTAGAATATTCCACAAGGATTTTGGAGATCCCCTTTTGAAGATTTATTGTATCAAAAAACCGGTTAACTAATTCGGGAGGATACTTGCCATGAAATAATTCCGATTTAATCTTTGGAAGTCGATAAGCAAATGAAAGCCCGGATTTGGCAAAAATTCGCTGTTGTAGATTCTCTGATATCTGAAGCTGGGAAATTTGTAGGAACCCACCAAATGCAACGCCAGCAGCAACCACTATCACCAGCAAAATCCAGGAAGTAGAAACTCTTCCACCGAGAATATAATTAAGGATTGCTTGGATTCCCAAAGGCAAAGAAAGAGCGACTAAACCATTCAGCACAGCGTAGAAGTAAATGGAATACAATTGATTCTTTTCCTCCTTCAACAGTTTAAAGAAACGCTTTAGTGGTGTCATAGATTTACTCCTCATAGGAAATAGTCTTTTTGATTAAGTTTTCAAAAAATTGAAGCCTGCTATTTGAGTCTAATGCTTGTTCGGTCATCCCAGGCAGGTGCTTTGAGTTGAAAGAATGAAGCAAACTTGATTCAATCACGGTATAAGCAAGTGTTGTGGGAAATGCATAGGAAGGATTGATTTCGGAAATTAATTCTGAGATCCTATACCCAAATTTATAAACTTGTGAAAAAATCCCACTTTCATGCTGGGAATCCACCATTTTGGTCAAGTACCCTTTAAGTGATTCATTGACAACAATATTTCGAATAACTATTGGGTCAAGATAAATGTTTTTGGGGAAAACAGGTCCGTTCACAATCAATCGAATAGCAATATCCAACCGCTCGCCCCTGGCAGGAATATTTGCAGTAGTATATACAAAGTTGACTTCCATCCATGCCCAGTACCATGCAGTGAAATAAAGAAGTAACATCTGCTTATTCTCAAAATATCGGTAAAGTGCCGCCTCCGTTACTCCTATTTTTTGAGCAAGCTTCTTAAAGGTAAAATGCTCCATTCCTAATTCCTCGATCATATGAGCGCCTTCTTTGACAATTGAAGTCCCTAGTTCAGAACTAAAAGGTTCCTTCAAATAAAGGTTTTCATGAACTTCCATCCGCAAGTTGTTCAGAAGATTTTCCATAACAATTAATTATTAACTTGCTTTATAACGGATCAAACTAAAAAAAGTTAACAAACCATTCAATCAGTTAGTCTTACTAACAAAATTTCAAAATTCTGGGTTTCGGGTGAAATCCTCAACGCATAATATTATTTTTGTTTTTTAAATAAATAGCAAATATCTGTATGGAATAAACTAGCAAGACAATAAAAATGCTGCAATGTTATTTTTCTGTTTCCTCATTTTTGACTTAACAGATTAGATAACCTTTTATGCATACTGCGACTTCCAATTTTCACATTCCGTTAAGTTTTTCATCAAAGTAATTAACTTTACTTCATCAGTAGCAAACCTTCGCCATCATCTTTATATCCTTTTTATCATTGAATGCAGTTCATTCTCTAGTATGGATAGAGTGGCTGTACCTATTCCAGAATTCATGTTGAAAAAAATTAATACCGCACAAAAGCGATCAATAACCCCTATATTTCAATCTGCCTATTCCGTACAGGTAAAGTACTTTGGAAAACCGGAGCATCACTGGCATGAGAATTATATTAACTAAAACTACGGTTACCAAATACATCCAAAGCTCTGGTTTAAATAGTATTAGATTTAAACCCACCATTACTACGATCACCAAAGCAACGGAGAATGCATAGCTGATGTACATCGCGCCGTAATAAAAGTCAGGCTCTGGGTGAAAATTTGCCCCACATACGTCACACTTCTTTTTCACATCTGTAAGTTTACGGAAACTCATCAATGGAACTGGAAATATATTTCCTTCACGACAGGTTGGACATTTGGCGCCTAAAATGGCTAATGGCAGACTTTTTTGACTCATTTACAACTGGGTTGTCAAAAGGTGTTGAGGATTACTTAAGTTTTAAAAGGAGAATTATCGATACAGTTCATCAATATCATAATCTTTCCCAATACCCCACCGAAGTAGTTCCTCAATGGTATAGTATTCGAGCGTATCTAGATCTTTCACCTGGAAATTGGTCCCTCTCAGTCTGGCGACAATTTCTAGGTTTCTGACCTCACCCATATTTTTCAATTGATATTTTCTGCCTACCCGCAGATTGTCCAATGCTATTGGCATAATGATCAGGCTTTTTCTTTAATCTTTACCCCTACAGCTTCGAAGGTTATTTCACGCTCCGGAGTTTTTATGGCGTCCACCTCCTCCTTTGATTTCCCCTGATCTTCTGCATAATGTCTTAACGTATTCACATCCGTCTCAGTGAGGACAGCCACTCCATCCAAGATTACAGGAAATCCCTGCGAATCTGTGGGCACAAAGAATGCGTAATCTTTAAAAGTTACCCGCATGGATTCGCCATTTGGAAGCTCCATTGTCAACCAACATCCTTTCTTGGTGCATACTTCATTTATTACACCTGAAATTTTACCTTCAAAATTGCCCTTCTGCTCCACTGCAGCGATCATTTCTGCCGGTGAAACGACTCCTTCTTCCCTCACTTCCGCTCCATAATTGCCAACTTGTCCGGATTGGATAGCATCAATTTTTTCGGTTTCAGGAGATGTTGAATTTTTGGGTTGGCATGCTATTGCAAAAGCGGTGACTATGGCGAGTACAATCAGGTGTGGAAGTTTCATATGTATTTTTGATTTTTCTATGATCATATAGCCTGTCCTGAGTAATAGCCGGGAGAATCTCACGTGGTTAATCTGGACAAATTGGGTTTGAATCATGTTCGATTTCATACAGTGTCAGATGGAATTCTCAAAAATACAGCTTAGAATCCGAGAGAAAAAGCAAATTGAATATGTTTGGTAAACAAAAAAAAATCAGAATTTACGCGTAGTGTTGGAAAGTTAGAAAGTGGGAGCTTGCGAGGTGGGTAACAGAACTCAATATAATTTATGTAGAACCTTGAGTTCTGCAGAGGCCTGTCGACCGTCATCGCTGCCTTGTCGGCATACAGATGCGATCGATATATACATCAAAAGTTCAAAATCGCCTCATTAGTTGAGAGACAAAGACAGGAAATAAAATATTCATTGCCAAAAAATCGATTGCGTAAAAGATTTGAAACAATTTTTTCAATAAACCTTCCGATTTTTTAACAATCCTTTAATTTTACATTTGATTTTAAAACCTATTGACCCTGTACATGCCTACTACAACAAAATTTATTATTGATTTTGACAGCACTTTCACCCAAGTTGAAGCACTTGACATTCTTGGCGAGATCAGTTTAATAAATGATCCGGACCGGGAAACTAAGCTTCAAGCAATCAAGGACATCACCGACAGAGGAATGGAAGGTAAGGTCACATTTAGGGAAAGTCTTGAGCACCGTGTTTCAATATTGAATGCAACAAGGGACCAAATCGCTGACCTGATTATTGCGCTTAAAATGAAGGTTTCAAAATCATTTGAGCGAAACCGGGAGTTTCTATTGGACAATGCAAACAACATCTACATTATCTCCAATGGCTTCAAGGATTTCATTATTCCTATCGTAGCTGATTATGGAATTCTTGAAAATAATGTGTTCGCAAACGACTTCGTATATGATGAAGCTGGTCGGATTGTAGATTTTAACAGAGATAACCCCCTATCTCAGAACAACGGTAAATCTGAAACTATTAGAAAGATCAACCTTGAAGGCGAAATCTATGTGATCGGTGATGGATATACTGATTATGAGATCAAGAAGTCAGGACTTGCCAATAAGTTCTATGCTTTCACAGAAAATGTAAATCGTCCGAAAGTAACTATAGAGGCTGACCATATCGCGCCAAGCCTTGATGAAATTTTATATGTAAATAATTTGAACACGAAATTCTCTTACCCAAAAAGCCGTATCAAGGTATTGCTCCTTGAGAATGTGCACCAGATCGGCGTAGACTTACTCAAAGAAGAAGGCTATGATGTAGAAGTGATCAGTTCTGCACTGAGCGAAGATGAGCTCTGCGAGAAAATAAAGAATGTATCGATCATTGGCATCCGTTCCAAAACCAATATCACAAAGAAGGTTTTGGAAAATGCGAACCGGTTGATTGCTGTTGGAGCCTTCTGCATTGGCACCAATCAAATTGATCTGGATACTTGTCAGGAGAAAGGAATTGCGGTGTTCAATGCTCCTTTCAGCAATACCCGTTCTGTGGTAGAAATGGCTATTGCAGAAATCATTTTCCTCATGCGGAATTTTGTAGATAAAACTACCGCTATGCACCAGGGCAAATGGGACAAATCTGCAACTGGAAGCTTTGAGATCAGAGGCAAGAAACTGGGCATCATCGGCTATGGAAATATTGGAGCCCAACTTTCAGTATTGGCTGAAAATATGGGGATGAATGTATTCTATTATGATGTCATTGAGAAATTGGCTCTTGGTAATGCGACTAAAGTTGATTCTTTGGACCAGCTACTCAGTTCTTGTGATATTATCTCGCTCCATGTAGATGGAAGAAAAGAAAATAACAAAATCCTGAGCAGAGAGAAGATTGCACTGATGAAGCAAGGGGCAATTTTAGTAAACTTAAGCCGTGGGCATGTAGTCGACATCCCGGCATTGCGGGACGCTATTCTTTCTGGTCAACTTGCAGGTTGCGCTGTGGATGTGTTTCCTGAGGAGCCAAAGAACAATAAGGAGCCGTTTGTTTCAGAATTGATAGGTCTTCCAAATACCATCCTTACTCCCCACATCGGAGGAAGCACGCTGGAAGCACAAGAGAATATTGCACGGTTTGTACCGGGCAAGATCATGGAATACATTAATACGGGGAACACTTACAATTCAGTGAATTTCCCAAATATTCAGTTGCCGTTTTTACAAAAAGCCCATCGTTTAATTCATATTCACCTGAACGAACCAGGCGTTTTGGCTAAAATAAATCAAGTGTTGGCCAATTTCGAGATCAACATTGTCGGTCAATATTTGAAGACAAACGAGAAGATCGGATACGTGATCACGGATATTGACAAAGCATATCCAACTGAGGCAATCGATGCGCTTAAGGCGATACCCGGCACAATACGGTTCAGAGTTCTTTATTAAGAATCTGCATCTGATTGAAATTAGATTCGTGCGAATAATAAAAAAACCTGTTGGAAATCTCCCACAGGTTTTTTTTAAAGCCAATGTTCAACTGCACAGTTAATAGGTTAGCCGCTGAAGTTGATTACAAAATAAATATTAGGACATGCTTCCTCTTTTGCTAACAAACCTATGTAACTATGTGGTTAAAATTTTGTGGTGTATCTAAACCAGCCTTCTCAAGTAATCTCCATAACCGCTTTTGCCCAGCTTCACAGCAGCTTCAAGCAATTGTTCCTTTCCTATAAATTTATTTCTATAGGCAACTTCTTCAATGCATCCGATTTTTAAGCCTTGACGCTCCTCAATTACTTCGACAAATTGTGCAGCTTGCAACAAAGATTGGTGCGTACCTGTATCTAACCAAGCAGTCCCACGGTTCAAAATAGCCACTTGCAAGTCTCCCAACCGAAGGTATTCATTGTTTATGTCCGTGATTTCCAGCTCTCCCCTTGGACTGGGCTTAATGTTTTTCGCAATTTCCACCACTCTATTATCATAGAAGTATAATCCCGGAACTGCATAATTTGACTTTGGGTTAGAAGGTTTCTCCTCAATGCTTATGGCCTTCTGGTCCTGATCAAATTCTACTACTCCGTATCGCTCAGGATCGTTGACATGGTAAGCAAAAACTACCCCACCTGTAGGATCTGTATTCTCTTGCAATGTTTTGTGTAATCCCGACCCATAAAAAATATTATCGCCCAAAATAAGGGCAACTTTATCATTGCCAATAAATTCTTCCCCAATAATAAATGCCTGTGCCAGTCCATCAGGACTTGGCTGAATTGCGTACTGAAAATTGCAGCCAACTTGTGACCCATCACCAAGCAAATACTGAAATGCTTCAGAATCTCCGGGAGTAGTTATTATTAAAATATCCTTGATCCCTGCCATCATCAGTACAGATAGCGGATAATAGATCATCGGTTTATCATAAACAGGCATCAATTGCTTGCTCACTGAAATAGTCAAAGGATAGAGACGTGTACCAGAACCTCCGGCCAAAATGATTCCCTTCATGCAGTTTAGTTTTTAATTCGAAAGAATACTGTTGAACAAAATTAAAGCTAGAATTAAGATTCCAATGAAAAATTATAAATATGAATGTTTGAGCTTTCCTATTTTCTATCGGTTTTGGAAGAAAGTAGCTTTAGAACTGATGCTAATCCCGTTGAATTTACGAATGGAGAAAGATGATTTACAAATGACGATTATAATTTACGGCATTTTTGAGCATTGTTAGATGATTTTAATCTTAAGGGATTTGTCCGGAATTTTATCAATATTCAGCTCGTCATCGGTATTTTTTTGTAAAATAGTCAACAGCTGAAATTCAGTGTATAAAGAAAAGTTCAATTACTTCCACAATCCCGTCATTCGTAAACCCTCCTTCGTAAATTAGCCACATCATTATGCCCTGAACCGTAAATCTACTATCGTAATTAGTTAAATTTCATCTCTTCTGGACAAGGTGACTTTATGAAACCGACATGACCATTGAAAAACTAAATAAACACATGAATAAAGTGAACTTCTACTGTTTATCACTTTTAGTGATTGTATTATCGTCTTGTGAAAAACAAAAGCCTGTGGCGTTTATTGCTGCCGATACCGAACAATATAAACCTGATTACCATTTCACTCCAAGTTCAGGCTGGATGAACGACCCAAATGGGTTAGTCTATAGCGATGGTGAGTACCATTTGTTTTACCAGTATTTTCCTGACAGCACTGTTTGGGGACCTATGCACTGGGGACATGCTGTTTCCAAAGGTCTTATAAATTGGGAGGATCTTCCCATTGCCTTGGCACCAGATAGTTTGGGGTATATTTTTTCTGGAAGCGCAGTTTATGATGCGGAAAACAGCTCTGGGTTTGGTACTGAGGAAAACCCTCCTCTTGTAGCGATCTTCACTTATCATGACATGGAAGGTGAGCGGTCGGGTGAGACAGAATATCAAAGTCAGGCGCTTGCCTACTCCTTGGATAAAGGAAGAACCTGGGAGAAATATTCTGGAAACCCTGTGCTTCCAAATCCTGGCATTCGCGATTTTCGGGATCCAAAAGTATCACAGTTTGTAGGAGCTGATGGCAAGAAAGTATGGTTGATGACTTTGGCTGTAGCAGATCATATAAATTTCTACAGCTCTCCTGACTTAAAAGTTTGGACGTTGCTCAGTGAATTTGGACAGGGAATTGGTGCTCATGGCGGTGTCTGGGAATGTCCTGATCTTATCCCAATGAACACCCTTACCGGAGAACTTAAATGGGTACTACTGGTCAGTATAAATCCAGGTGGCCCACAGAACGGTTCTGCGACTCAGTATTTTATTGGGGATTTTGAAGATGGTGTGTTTACACCAGATGATACCATGATTCGATGGCTAGATTACGGACCCGACAATTATGCTGGTGTGACATGGTCCAATCTGCCGGATGAGCAGAACAGAATCTTATTTATTGGTTGGATGAGTAATTGGTTATATGGGCAATCCGTCCCTACCAAGTCTTGGCGATCAGCGATGACTCTACCAAGAGAATTATCATTATTTGATGTAGATGGCACTCTATTGGTGAAATCAGCCCCTTCCAAGGAAATGGTGAACCTCCGAGGTAAAGAGACTATTGTGGCTGAAAACCAATCAGGTCTTCCTTCTCAGTCGTTTGAACTTATTGCTGAAGTGAGTGAGGAAGATGCCTTTACTATGAATTTTTCAAACGGTTCAGGAGATACATTATTTATTTCAAAGGAAGATGGTCTTGTAAATATTGACCGGAGAAAAGCTGGAAAAGCTGATTTTTCGCAAGAATTTGCGGCACTGCACTCTGCTCCAATGAGCTGGCAGGCTAAAAATATTCGCCTATACTCCGATGCATCTTCTGTGGAAGTATTTATAAATGAAGGTGAGTTAGTGATGACATCGTTGTTATTTCCTGCTAGTCCATGGAAAAATGTACAGGTGACTTCCGGCTTAAGTAATGTTAAGATCTTTAATTTGGTAAAATAATTTGGATAAAAAATTCCCTTTTTATTTTCCATTACGTTAAATTTCTACTATAAAAAATCTTCAGATGAAAAAACAGCTGTCTATTACGATGATCTCCTTATCATGGATGGCATGGCTGATAGCTGTTTTTTCATTTCCTGCTCCGCATATTAAGGATAATGCTGGACATGAAACTGCTGTAAATGATTTGTCATTTTCGCAAACCATGCAGCTCAATGGCTCAGCTGAAGTTCCAGAAATTTTTGATTATAAAGTGGCTTGGAGTTTTATTTCAAGCGCTGTTTATAGTTGGGAATTCAAACATTTCACCAAAATCAGTGATCAGGTTTTTTCATTTTCTAAGAAGTCAACCCCACTTTTTGACGTTAAAATCACCTTTATCCATTTTTACTATACTTGGTAGAGAACAGAAAATTTTGTAGCGAAATCAACCGCGTTTAATTTCTATTCTTAAAACCAATCTTATTATGTTTCCATTTGACACAGCGTCTCTTGCGCTGATTACTGTAGGTATAGCCTTAGTTGCTTCGCCTTTTATATACTACAGCTACAAGCTGAAGAAGCAAACATCAATGCATTTTGCAACATTTGAGGAATTCTCAGTGAAGCACAACGTCTCTCCTGCTCAACATGAATATTGGAGAAATCATTATCATTTAGGTTTGGATAGTCAGTACCAAAAATTGATCTATCATCGTTTTGGGCCATATCCTGAGCAAAGTCTAATTGATCTCAAAGAAGTCTCCAAGATCAGTCTGCAGGAAAAAACCCGTAAAGTGGAAATCGGGAAAGAGCGCAGATACATTCTTGAATATCTAGCACTTCAATTTCATTTTAAAGATGCCTCCCATCCACCCAAAACTATCGAAATGTACGATGGAAGTTTATTTACCAGCCAAGCAGGGGAACGTGCTTTGGCAGAAAAGTGGTTGGGAATTCTTGGCAAACAAGTTTCGAACGGAGCCTGAATTAGTCGTAAAATTAAAGACTTGAAGAGAATTTTAAGTCTTTATCCGCAGTGGCCAATGAACGGTTGCCTTTAGTAAAATTGAACTTGGCTACTGATATTTTTACTACATCACTTTCGGCAAGACCTTGAGAATTGAGGTTTAAGGCGTATGGTAGTATGCAGTTGAACCGCATTCGATCATACGCCACTTCTTTTTATAATTCTCTCTCTTATAGGATGTTAAAAAATGCAGTGATTTCTTAATTGAATTTCTAGTTCTATACTTTTTGTCTTAATTAACAGGATAAAAAATAATGAAAGTGGCACTTTCCTTGTTAAGCACTCCTTTCGAAAATGTAATCTTCTATCTATTGAAAAAAAAATCAACTGAATTGATCTGAAATTGAATTTAAAGTTAATCCATATGTGTTAACAAGTTTGCTTACCTATAACAGGTGATATTAAGTTTTCGAAATGAAATTTTTCAATTTACAGCTACTAAACCAACAATTGATGAAACAAAATTTTACTATTTTAAAAAAAGCCATTGAAGTATTTCATTCATATGGTATCAACTTGACAGGGACACAAAAGGAAGCCGATTTTGTCGGACAGTTACAGATGGATCCTATTTTTGTGAATGGATTAATTTTTGAACTGGAGTACCAGCTTCAGGTGATATTTCAGGATGAGAAACTGGGAGAAGTCCATACGCCAAAAGATTTGATACTGTTATTGCTTTCTATTCCCCAAGAGAATTAAAGCTGCAATTCAGCTAAACTTTGTACAGCAAAGACTATAAAGTATGTCAGTGTAAGACCTGTTAGGCTTACGGACTGCTACTTTTTACTTCGAAAAATCAGTATAAAGAGCTCAATCTGGTCGGTATGTCAGCTGCATACCTCTTAGGAAATTCCTCAGAACTTGATCTTTACAGTCTCTATATTGTGGTTGGCCCGGTTTTCTGAACAATGCACTCAATTCATGTTTACTAAATTTGAATTGGGCATTTGCCAGCATATCCAACATGTCTTCATCCTGTAATGAAAGGGCAATTTTTAATTTCCTGAGGATCTGGTTATTGTTGAGGTTCTTTTCTATTACCGGAACTATATCATCCTTTTTCCCTCTTTTCAGCACAATAAAACCGTTGAGGAATGCAGCCAATTCTTTATCGTAAATTGTAATAAAATCTTCATCATCATCACGTTTCAACCAGTCGGATACTTGTGAACGATCTACCGAAAGCCCTCCCTCTTTAAAAATTTCAATCATTTGAAAATCTGAGAAATCAAATGTATATCTTATAATACGAAGTATATCGTTGTTGCTCATTTCTTCTTTTTCAATGAATCTTTATGATCTTTTCTTGCTTCTGACAATGGGTTTTCGGACTTAATAATCCTGTAGTTTTCCTGAATATCTTCACTCTCCAGATAGCACACTGGTGAGGAATTTTGCTCCCGTATGGAGGGATCAAGAGGTTTTCCCTTCTTATTTAAATCAACCTTTTTTGTCATTCTTCAGTGACTTTACCTTTTCGAAGTTTTTTAAATCCACTTACAATTCCAAAAGCAATAAATCCTATCACCAATCCAAATAGAATCTCTTTAATTATAGATGGCCATGATGAAAGCATATGATGAAAGTAGTCAACGTTATGAACAAAAATACCCCCAGAGACCAGTACCAATGCAATCGTCCCTACGACTCCCATTCCTTTGACAATTTTCGGAAGTGCACTGACCAGTACTTTGCCTATTTTATCTGAGAAACTGTTGTCCCTGTCGTTCATGGCAATCAGTTTATAACCAAATTCATCCATACGAACTATCACAGCCACTATCCCATATACACCTACTGTAGCAATCAGAGCAATAATTGTCACCACTATGATCTGCTCCAAAAGTGGCTCCTCTACTACAGTCCCAAGTGCTATAATCACTATTTCTACGGAAAGAATAAAATCGGTAGTGATGGCCGATTTTATTTTTTCTTTTTCCAAGGCAAGGATTTGTTCCTCTGTCAATTCTGGAGCAAGGAGAACAGTCTTCTTATGGTGATGCGGAACAAGATATTCGTAAATTTTTTCTGCAGCTTCATAGGCAAGATAGACGCCTCCCAATATCAGAATGATGTTTACGGCAATTGGCGCAAATGCGCTGAGTAAGAATGCAAAAGGGAGAATAATAACCTTATTCAGAAAGGATCCTTTCGTGATAGCCCATAATACAGGAATCTCCCGATCTGATACAAACCCTGAGGCTTTCTCAGCATTCACAGCCAAATCATCTCCTAATATTCCTGCGGTCTTCTTTGCCGCAACTTTACTCATTACTGCCACATCATCCATCAATGTGGCAATGTCATCCAGCAATGCAAAAATTCCTGTAGCCATTAGTTTGCTTTAAATTATAAATTCTATTTCTCCGGTTATAGAGGCGATTACCGCATGAAGATACAATTGCTGCTCTATGCTGCAAAGCAAATGTAAATGCATGTTGATTAAAAGCTAAACCTTAATTGTTTTCCATGTTCCTCTTTTGAAGAAAAAGAGGGCGACCAATGAATGGAAACTATGGCTAAAAGAAATAGCAATAAATATTCCCAAGTGAGCCATCCCCAATGGAAATGCGAGGACGTATGCAAGTGGAATCTCTATAAACCAAAGTACACCTATATTAATCCATGCAGGGGTTTTTGTATCACCTGCTCCATTGAATGCCTGGGTAATTACCATTCCGATTGCAAAGAAAACATAGCCTAAAACTACCACCCAAAGCCCTTGAGCAGCAACTGATTGTACTTCCGGGATATCTGTGAAGAAGCCTGCGAGTTGTTCTGAAAACATCAGATATATTCCCGTCACGGATGCCATGAAAATAACAGTATATCGAGTAGTTAACCACACAGCTGCCTCTGCTCTTTCCGGTTGCTTGGCTCCCAGATTCTGGCCAACTAATGTTGATGCCGCTCCTGAAAGCCCCCATGCAGGTAATAATGTGAAAATTAATACCCGAAATGCGATCGTAAAACCTGCCAATGAAGCAGATCCAAATTCCGCATTCATTCTGGTCAAAGCAATCCATGAAACAGAATCTATCAAAAACTGTCCCATCCCTCCAACGGCGATCTCCATGATTTTCTTAATGATTCCCCAGCTAACCTGAATATTTTCTTTAATGATTCTCAGTTTATGTTTCCCATTAAAAAGATGGTAAAGCTGGTAGACCACACCTATACTTCTTCCGAAGGTAGTGGCAATAGCTGCACCTTCTAGTCCATAGCCAGCCCAAGATCCTATACCAAAAATCAATATAGGATCGAGTATGATGTTTAATCCATTCGCAATCCACAGAGATCGCATAGCATGATGAGCCTGCCCTGCTCCACGGAAAGCACCGTTAAGGAGAAAGAGGAGCATAATCGCAGTATTTCCCAGAAAAATAATCCGTGTATAACTTACGCCCGTCTCGATTACTGTGGGTTCTGCTCCCATCAATCCAAGAATGTTGGGAGCAAAGAACCAACCTACCCCCCCAAGTATGACGGAAATCACTCCGCCCACTAATAGCAGCTGAAAAGCGGCTGCCCCAGCTTGCTTGTACTCCTTTTCTCCAAATCGTCTGGATATTAATGCAGTGGCGGCCATGCTTATCCCAAAGCCCATCGCATACACTAAAACCACCACAGATTCTGTCAAACCCACTGTGGCGATGGCATGTTCACCAAGTTTCGCTACGAAAAATATGTCCACTACAGCAAAAGCTGATTCCATCATCATTTCCAAAATCATGGGAATGGCGAGTACAAAAATGGCTGTTTTGAGCGGTAAACTGGTGAAATCTTGCTCCTTTCCAAGGAGGGCGTCTTTAATTAATTGCCAGGTCATGAACGTGTTCGAAAATTAAAAGCCCAAAGATTGGAAATTTTAGAATGTTATTACTATTTAAATACTCAAAGTGACAACAATTGGCAGAAAGTTTACTTAAACCTGAAATATGCAATAGCTTATCTATTATAAACTGAAACTATTTCAAAATCAGATGTTTAAGCAGGCTTTCAGCCTTGGCTATTGTAGGAAAGTTTCCGATAGTGGTGCTATACTTCTGTCTCCAAACTAGCAGATTTCCTGACAGTTTCAGTTTTTAAAACGGTCCCTAACGCATAATCCGGGTTAAACATTTTTAGTATAGACATTCCCAAACCTGTCTTTGGCTTCAATTACTACATTCTCAAGAATTGCTGGTTTGAAGAAAAACATATGATCATTCAATTGAGGCTCCACCCAAATTCTACGTAAGGGCAATTCTGGCAATGCTTAAAAATGCATGTAGAAATTTAATGAATGACCATGCATTCTAAAAATTCGCAATTTCTTAATCTGATAAAAGGCTTATTCCATGAAAGGCTGTGAAACCAAACCTATGCGACCGATGAGTGGTGTAGATTATCTGGTTCATTATACTGATCCATGGAATGGTTTTAGCGATTTCTTAGTGGTACATCATTGAAATATCATGGAAGAAAACAAGCATAAACGACCTTATTTAAATTTTGCACTGATGCTCATTGTCTCTTTTTTTATAATGTATGGTGTTATGTTTTTAAATGTTTTTGAGATGGCACATATTCACTTCAGCCTGACGAGAGTATACATGGCTTTGCTGATGGTAGCACCTATGGCCTTATTGAAACTTGCTTTCATGAGCCACATGTATCCAAATAAGAAGCAAAATTGGTTGATTGGAATTGCAGCAGTGCTGGTGTTCGTAGGATCATTTATCGCATTAAGAAACCAATTCTTAATAGCTGATCAGCAATACATGAAAGCGATGATACCGCATCATTCTTCTGCAATATTAACCAGTAAAAAGGCTTCCATAAACGACCCTGAAGTGCGCCAATTAGCTGATACTATTATAAAGTCACAGGAGGAAGAAATTGCCCAAATGCAGGAAATTTTGAAACGGATGGAATGACGAACTGATAAAAAACTATAACCATAAAACAATGAAAAAATTATTGATCGCGATTACTTTAGGGGCATTTTTTCTGGCTTGTGATCCCTCAAATACACAGGAGGCCGAAATGAAGGATTTGGCAGCTAAGTGGAAAAATACTTCAAGGGAAGCAACTTCTCTTGCGGATAAACTCGGAAACAATTTAGACAAGTGGCAGGCAGGTTTTATAGAAGATACTACTAACTCCACTGAACGGTTGGCGTGTGCTGAAGTAGGTTCGAAATACAAATCTATGCAAGAAGAAGTATCAGGTTTTCTCGCATCATCGCAGAAAAAATCACTTGAAGTGGACGAATTGACGAACAAGCTAGCTGTAGGATCATGGACAGCTGATGAGCAGGAAAAGATGGACGCACTTAAAGTGGAAGCTGATAATCGTGACGCTCAAATTAAGAAGTGGGACAGTTCAGTAGATTCGCTCTATCAGTTATGCCAAGATTCTGTGACAGTTAAATCAGGGAAATAGGCTGAATAATTAAACCGGTATTTCTCATTAGACCAGCCCGCCACAGCACACAAGTTATTCATTTTGGAACTACTTTAAAGTCAGAAGATTGGCTTTAGCTTGGACAGATCATCAAAGCACCACTTCGATGATCTATCCAACTAGCTGATTTTAATATAGCTTTACAACTAACAAAACAGCCGATTAAACTGAGCTTTTCACCACTTCCCTTCCGAAAACTTCCTTATTCACCCATCCTTTGCCCCATTCATTCCGCTCAGACTCAGTCCATAGTTCTGGGAAAAATATGATTTTTTGAAAACGGGGAGGCAAATATTTCTGCCAATTTGTTCCTCCAGTGGCAGCGATATCTATTTCATCCCGTTGTAGAAATTTCACGGCAGATTTATAATGCGCAAGCGGCCAATATACGTTTGCTTTTAAATCAAATTCTTTTAATTGTTCCACCAACTTATCTGATTTATCAGGACAGTCAATGTACTTCTGCCATAGGTTTTTCCTGCGGTAAGCATCAATGAGATCCATTAACTTCTTACCATATTTGGCTTCAAAGTTCTTAAGCGTAAGCGTTTTTTCACCTGATGCCAATTCTATAGCCCCTTGCTGCCAATATAGGTTCTCAAAAATCTCATCTGTAGGAGTATGAAAATCAGGATCAGCTCGCTTATTAAAAGACACCAAATTAAATGCGTCTGTAGCCATCAGCTCGATCTCACGGTACTGTACACTTTGAAATCCACTGGAAGGAAGAAGAGACATCCTGAATTTCAGAAACTGCTCCTGCTCCATCCCTTTCCACATCATGGCAAAAGAACTGATCAAATGGTCAAAATACATATTGATCCGCTCCAGCCGCTGAGCAAAAAAGCTGGACACAATCACTTGTTTATCAGAAATTTGCTCCATTTCTGAAATGATTAACTTAAAGTACAGCTCAGTAATCTGATGATAGATTATAAAAATCTTTTCATCTTTAAAGGAAGTCTTTGGCTGCTGAAGGGACAGCAAAACATCTAAATTTATATAGTCCCAATACGTCAGATAATCGGAATATAGCAGTCCTTCCAGATAGGAAAGCATATCCTGTCCAGAAGCCTTGAATTTCTCTTGAAGCAATTCAATTTTATCTAAAATCTTGGGATCAAAATGGGATTCTTCCATGAGTTATTTTTAATGGAATTGGGTAGTTTTTTAAACTCCTTTATCTTTACTAAGAGCTATTTGAATTATAATTCTCAACAAAAATCACAGATTCATCTTTATAAACCAAACATAACATGCAGTCAATTGAGATCAAGAAGTCCCAGAAGCAAGATTTGTTTGATGGGGTAGATTTTTTGGAACTAGATGATTTGCTCACAGATGAACATAAGCTGATCAGAAGTTCTATACGTGATTTTGTCAAGAAAGAGATATCTCCGTACATAGAAGACTGGGCTCAAAAGGCGCATTTTCCAGTAGAAATTATCAAGAAATTTGGGGATGTAGGGGCATTTGGGCCCCAAATCCCATCCGAATATGGTGGCGGGGGAATGGATTATATTTCTTATGGATTGATCATGCAGGAGATTGAGCGTGGAGATTCAGGCATGCGTTCTACAGCTTCGGTGCAAGGATCATTGGTGATGTACCCTATCTATAAATTTGGAACAGAAAGACAGCGTAAAAAGTACCTTCCCAAACTAGCCTCTGGAGAGATGCTGGGCTGCTTTGGCCTGACAGAACCTGATCATGGGTCCAATCCAAGTGGTATGGTGACAAATTTCAAAGATATGGGCGACTATTACCTTTTGAATGGTGCTAAAATGTGGATTTCAAATTCACCTCAGGCTGACATAGCAGTGGTTTGGGCAAAAAGTGAGGAAGGTAGAATCCATGGATTGATTGTAGAACGTGGTATGGAAGGATTCACTACACCTGAGACACATGGCAAGTGGTCGCTGCGCGCATCTTGTACCGGAGAGTTGGTTTTTGATAATGTGAAAGTTCCCAAAGAGAATCTTCTTACGGGTAAATCAGGACTTGGTGCTCCTATGATGTGTTTGGATTCCGCCAGGTTTGGGATTGCCTGGGGAGCAATAGGTGCTGCGATGGACTGCTATGAATCCGCAAGGACCTATGCAGCTGATAGAATACAGTTTGGCCGGCCAATCGCCGGGTTTCAGCTCACCCAAAAGAAGCTGGCGGAGATGCTTACAGAAATCACCAAAGCACAATTATTGGCTTGGAAGGTCGGTAAAATGATGAATGAGGGTAAAGCAAAAACAGTCCATATTTCTATGGCAAAAAGAAATAATGTAGAAATGGCTCTAAACATAGCCCGGGAAGCAAGACAAATCCATGGTGGAATGGGAATTACGGGAGAATATCCGATTATGCGACATATGATGAACCTGGAATCAGTAGTCACTTACGAGGGAACGCACGATATTCATCTACTTATCCTCGGACAGGAGATTACCGGGATACAGGCGTTCAAATGATTATCCGATTATTTGTCAAGAGGGTAACCGAACAGTCATATTTAGGGAAATAGTCCACTGACAACGGCTGACAGTCCACGTTCTCTTTATCTGAACTTCAAATCGAACTTTCTATAGTAGAAGGTTCGGTCTGTTCACGGTCGTCGGTGGACAATTTCAGCTACAATCTTACCTATGTTTAACACACCTGTATGATGATCGAAAGTGAAAAAACACATCATGTATTAATGATTACGCTCTTCGAGCCTATCTATCCTTGAAAGGAATACATGCTATGTATCTATGTGGTCTATTTCTAAGAAGCGGTAAGTTATTTTGACGTAGTTCATCTTTAAATTCCCTCGCACCAGAAGCCAAATAACCTATACCTAGCTTTGAGATTCCGCTGTGGACAGTTTGCTGTCAACCGTCATCAAATACCTGTCTCTACTTATTGTTTCAATCCACTTTTAAGATTTTCCCTATAAAAATCTTCTGATTGTTGCTCTGGCTAATTATCACATAAGTGCCAGGTGCTAATTGAGAAATATTCAATTGTAATAATGAAGGAGTATGACGTACTAAGATTGCTTGAGATCCGACTGCTTTCCCATTTTCGTCATAGATCTGCCAAGTATCTTTCTCAAATTCATTGTCACCAAATACCTCAAGGGCCACTTCATCAGAAACGGGGTTAGGATAGATTTTTAACTCTTCAGAAATCAATTGACCGGGATTTAAGATTCCTGATACAGTCACTGTCACAGCGACCAATCTTGTGGTACATCCAGCAGCTGTTGTTAATTCTACTGCATATTCACCCGGTTGATTCACGGTCAATGCTCCCTGATTGGATCCTTCTAGTTTGTTTCCGTTCAAGAGCCATTGATAATTATATTCTCCCGCAGGAGCTTTAAGGACATTTCCTTCTACGACAATTTCCCCGGCAGGGGTAGCAGCTATTTTTACTTCAAATGGAGCAGTTTCCTGAAGACATCCACCCAGATACCGTATAATAGCGTGGTAGCTTCCCGCTGCTCCAATTTCCAGCTTCTTAGAATCTGAATTACCAATTACAGTTCCATTCCTCCTCCATTCCACTACTTCAAATACTGCCTCAGATTTAAGTTCCAGTACTTGACTTTTGCCCGCACAAATGACAGATGAACCTGAGATGATAACAGGGTTTGAATTAGTTAATTTGACATTTAGCTTTGCTTGTTGCTGACTTAAATTGCCTGACTTGTCAACAGCTTTAACTTCTATCACCAACTCCTTTCCTACATCTTGGCAACTTATTGACTGCCTGCTAAGGGTAACTTCTTTTATCCCGCAATTATCGCTGAGAGAAGTTATAAAATCTTCTGCTTTCAGCTCTAAAGCGCCTATAGACAAGTCAATCACCGCTTCGATGTTCCTAGTTGTAAGGACTGGGTTTTCTTCATCCCTGACTAATACCTCAATTTCCTTTTCGGTCACTATTTTCATAGGATCAATTAGCCTGACAATGACTTTATTTGTTCCAAGATTTTCACAGTTGAAATCTTTTCTGCTCAAATCAAAAGTGAACCCAGAACTAATTGGCCATTCGGTGAAAACTTCTTCGGGTTTTAAACTTGCTTTGCCATTACTGTCAATTCCCAACTCAATTTTATTCTGTATCCCAGGCACTCCGACCTCATCAATAAAAGTTACTTCAATTCGATCGGAAAATACTGAGCAACCATTTATAGGATGTAACCTAGCTCTGTAACTACCTGTCTCGGAAACAGTAAACACTTTACTTTTGACATCAGTAAGCTTAACATCCCCTTTATACCATGCTTCCACAGTGAAATCGAACTCTGAACCCAAAGTTAAATTTACTGTGCTTCCAATTACTCCCTGGTTAGGACCATTGATAGATATCCGCTTACTTTGCTCTGCATCTACAGTGATTTTGCTTACGGCACTGGTATAATTACCAGATTTATCTTTTACCCAGATATGAACATCAGTTGGATAAGTAGCACCTATATCATTGCAGCTTAGGGATTTGGGTGTGATCTCAATTTCTAAGTTCTCTCCACAGTTATCACTGATGTTTTCGATAAAATATTCTGGCTTAAGTTCAAATGCTTGGCTCGTGACAATATCCATTACTCCTCCAAAAAAATTCTTAACCTGCACTTTTGGAGGAATATTGTCCATCACATTCACCTTCACTGTTCCTGTCCATTTTTCCTTCCCGGATTCAGACACCTTTATGTTCATTTTTTGAACACCTAAATCAGTACAGGTGTAGACTGGATCCCGCGAGAATTGATAGTTATAATTGGGTGAATAACCTGATTTCAGATATTGAGAAACTTCTGGAAACGCTGTTCCATCATCATCCAAATAGAGCGAAATAGAGTCCTTAAAAATGGGAGTAGCTGTAGTAATTCTTAATGGTAATTTTAAACTCACCTTGTCATTATAAATTCTTCGCTCTACTTTCTGTAGATTGTAATTTTGATCTAGTACCGGAAATACATAAACCGGAATAAAATCAATGAGGGCAAATTCTTGATCTCCCTCTAGTTTTTTCTCGACATTCACTTCCAAATGTCCATAATGTTTACCGCCATCCTTTAATATTGGATTTCCTACTGACGTATTCCATACTTCTTTTGAATCTTGATCGGCAGTCCATTTTCGGTAAGGATTATAATTTAATGTATTAAAGGGATTTCCAGACCAATCTCTTTTTTCTCCACGCATACCATCACCAGATACTCCTACATCATAATACATGATGCCATTACCATCTCCATCTTCATCCACAAAGCTTCTTTCGAATATTTCATCATGCCCAGAAAAAACGGCCAATACACCATACTTTTCCAATATTGGGTTTAATATCCGTAAGGGTGTTCCCACTTGACCGATTGAAAGCTCGTGGTTCAGTGGCACGCCATGTTCACCTGAAGAATAGGCTATATGATGATATTGAACGAAAATTAGTTGGCCATTTTCGTGCGCATCCTTTAGATTTTCTTCGAGCCAGATATATTGATCACTTCCAGGACCAAAACCACTTAAATCCTTTCCCCCAGCGGCATTGTAAGCTGCCTCGGTAAAATTTTCTTGGGTATCGGTACCAGGCACTGTATATTCTTTCCCTTTTAATTTTGTTTGTCCATCAAAATCTGAAGGAGATTGATCTGGAGTGCCATTGCTGGAATCTAATGTCAATATTGTAATTGGGCCATAGTCAACTCGATAATAACTTTGTCTATGTTTTTGTAAAGGATCTTCTGTGGGGGTTTCAAAGTAACTATGGAAACGTTTCCTACCTAAGACAGGATTAAATTCTCCTTTTTCATTAGTTCCATATCCGCCATTTATCCCTCCGTATGCCTCCCAATTTCCGAGAGATGGTAGAATGGCGTAATTGGAGAGTCCTTTGCCCATTGTACCTGCATTATGTCTGAAAAACTCATCCCACGCAGGTTGATAAGCCCCTCCTTGTACCAGATCCCCAGGCATAAGTATGAAATTTGGATTGCGGGAACCAATAATTTTTAAATTTTCCTTATACCCCTCTTCTTCAGTTAAAAAGTAGTTGGGAATCTCATAACCTTGTTCGGTAGTAGTTCCAAATTTTTCCTTCCACAAATTTGGAATAGAAAAAGGTCTGAGAAGCGGAATTCCCGGGTACCATGCCCTATTTGTAACTCTTCCTTTCGGGTCAGTTTCCGAATCAGCTAAAGCTATAAATCTTATTTTTTCCCAGTTTCCCTTTGATTCGGGCATTCTAAAAGTACCTGAAAATCGGTCGGTTCCAAGAGTAACTTCATAATTCAATTTTTCACCCGCAGCAAGATCTACTTGTAGTCTATATCTAAAAACCCCATCATCTTTTAACCAACTCCCTTGGTTTAAACCTGGAATCTCTTGTCTTTTTTCTTTCGATGTATAGTATATTTCTGGGACAGCTTCTGATATTACCTCTCTTTCTAATAACTTCTCGCCATTATCATTAACAAGTTTTATAGAACTTGAAGACTTCACATTACTAAACCATGTCATTTGAATTTTGCCATCTCCATAAATTTGCAGATAGGGATATATTCTAAAAGCATCAGTTTGTGTAGATTTATGAGAAGTCAATACTAAGAAAACAATAGACGCAATTGTCAGCAGTAAACGTTTATTCATAATTGTTGGATAGGTAAACTTTTAGTAGATTATTTTCCACTATTAAGTTTATTTCCAATAAACTACGAATTATTATGAAATTTACTCCAACAAAAAATAAATAGATTTTTATATGATCTACTCAATTCTACTTTTGAGTATAAATAATTGTACAGGGTTTAACGGATCATTACTGAATACATAAATATTTCGCTGATCAATTCCTTTTCTTCCTTTTGGATCAAAAATAACTTTCAGTTGGAGCGTTTCGCCCGGCTCTATGGTTGTCTTAGGAAGTTCCAGGGTAAGACATTCACAATTTCCCTGAACTTTTTTAATCTCAAGTACCTGCTTTCCCTGATTGTTTAAGGTGACGAATTCTACTTGTGGTTCATTTACACGAATAGATTTTAAATCAATTTCTTTCGTACCCATCACTAATTGGGGTACTAGATGTAGATCATTCTTAGCGAAAGGTGCATAAAATTCAAATATATCTGCCAATACATTCAGTGAGATTAATGTGCTGTCCCGCCAAAAGAGTTGAATTTGATCTTCAAAATATCCCAGATCATTTTTTTGTTTACCATCATATACAAACTGTAGAAGTCCCCGGTCATTTGGTAGGATAAAGGAAGGTACCTGACTCACTTGAATGTAAGCTGGCCCGGCATATTCCAAACTATCTTTCATCAAGGGAATGTCGCCAAAATTAAAGATTTCCACTTCTTTGATCTTTGGCTCGTTCATAAATACTTCGCCCATGTTCACTTTAGGCAACCGGAAACCTATGTTTCCTTTTCTTTCCCCATACACTACTTCTGGATTGCTGGGACGTGGAATGGATGTCCCTTCCACAAACAAAGTATCTACAGTGCCAGCTAAGTTTCCTGTAACTATGATCATCCTGGAGAAATAACCAGCGCTTGAGCTTGGATCAAAAGCAACTTTTAAATGCCCTTTCTCTCCCACTGACAACGTATCCTCAGAATATTCTACGGTGGTGCATCCACAATCGGTCCATACATTTTCAATATAAAAAAGCGAATCTTGTGTGTGGGTAAAATTAAAATCTACATACTGGATTCCTTCTTCTTCCATCACTGTTCCAAGTACCACTTTATTTACATCCCAGATGAGCTTGGGAACCGCAGCTTCCTGAGCATGTGACAGTTGGGAAAATAAGCTAAGCAAAACAAAGACAAGGAGGGTGTTCTGTAATCGGATCATGGATACAAATAACGTATAATTTCAAACGTATTATAGGCTGATTTACTTAATTTGCGGCAAAATCATACCAATGGCAAGAGTATTAACAGGCATTCAAAGCAGTGGAAGACCTCATTTGGGCAATATCCTGGGAGCAATCGTTCCAGCTATTCACTTAATCAAACAGAACAAGGAAGAATCGTTTGTTTTCATCGCGGATTTGCATTCCCTCACTACCTCCAAAGATGGAGACGTTCGGAAGCAGAACACGTTAGCAGTAGCATCTGCTTGGCTTGCATTTGGATTGGATATTGAGCAAACTACCTTCTACAGACAGTCCAGAAGGCCGGAAGTAGCAGAACTTACCTGGTACTTAAACTGCTTCACTCCTTTTCCTATGCTCGCAAATGCACATAGTTTTAAGGATAAAGCAGAACGTCTTTCAGATGTCAATGCAGGGTTATTCACCTATCCGGTATTAATGGCCGCTGATATACTTTTATATTCGGCAGATTTGGTTCCAGTGGGAAAAGACCAGATGCAACACTTGGAAATGACACGTGATATCGCTTCTACATTCAACAGGATTATCGGAGAAGAGATTCTTATTATCCCAGAAGCAAGAATTGATGAAGTAGTGAAGACCATTCCGGGCACTGATGGGCAAAAAATGAGTAAGTCTTATAACAATTTTATCGACATTTTCCTTCCAGAGAAAGCCCTGAAAAAGAACGTAAACAGCATTGTTACGGATAGTAAGCCTATGGAAGACCCAAAAGATCCGGATACCTGCAATGTATTTAAGTTGTATAGTTTAATTGCTACTGAAGCACAGACGAAGCAAATGCGTGCAAACTACGAAGGCGGCAATTATGGATATGGGCACGCCAAGAAAGAATTTATGCAATTGATATTGGATAAATATGCAGAGGAGCGAAAAGCATTTGATTATTATATGAATCATCCAGAAGAAGTAGAAAAGAAACTTACTGCAGGAGAAGAAAAGGCCAAAGCTGTAGGTCAAGAAGTTTTGGAAAAAGTCCGGGCGAAGTTGGGGTTTAGCTGATCATCATTTGTCAACTGTCCACGGACCACCGTCCTCTGTGACCGAATTCGCACCTGCCTATGTGGTGCTAGAACTAAGAATCAAGAGCCAAGAATCGATGTCATGTTCTGATTTTACCTGCCTGATAGCAGGCGGGCTTGACATTTTTCTTGTGTATTCCTATGAATATCGCAATCGAGTTGACCCACTCTGGGTCGGAATTCTGCCCGCCCTTTGGCTTTCTATTCAAGTTTAAAGCGGCTGGCATTATCTCGGAATCCGCCTTGTCCAGTAGATAGCTTCCTACTCTTAATCCAATCTTTTCTTGAACCTGATACTTAGTACTAAATACATTGTCACGTCCTGATTTACGTTGACACTTTTTTTGTTTTACTGCTGCTGCCTTTCGTGCCTGCCTGTTGGAAGGTTTCAGGGCTACGCCCCTCTGCTTTTCCCGTTAATATGATTTTCTATTAAGAGGTCAGGGCTATGCCCCTTGATTATTACAAATCAGCAAACCTAATAGCTGGTCTTAGTAAACTCATGCCGGCAGGCATGGAACACACCGAGACTGATCATTGCCTACTTAATCCATTGATAGTTTGTTCACAACTCTCGGCTCTTGATTATCTTGATACTTAGTACCTCTTAAGCTTCCTTAAATACTACAGTGGCATTGTGCCCACCAAAACCAAAGGTATTGCTCATGGCAGCCTTAATCTTTTTCTTGAAAGCTTGTTTCGTAACAATCTGAATTCCAGCAGGAATTGAAGGGTCAATAATTTCGGTATTTATGGTAGGAGGTACAATTCCTTCATTTATTGCTTTCACACAGAATATTGCTTCAATAGCCCCAGCAGCTCCAAGCAAATGCCCGGTCATTGATTTTGTCGATGAAATGTGGAGATTTTCATGTTGTCCCTGTAATAGTCTCGCTACTGCTTTCATCTCGCTCAGATCACCTGTAGGAGTGGAAGTCGCATGGGCATTAAGATAATCCAAGTCCTGAACATTTAATTCGGCCTCTTCCAACGCAAATTTCATACAGTTATAAGCCCCTTCTCCTTCAGGATGTGTAGCCGTCAAATGGTAAGCATCAGCAGTCATCGCTGCCCCAACTACTTCTGCATAGATCTTTGCACCGCGTCTCATAGCATGTTCATATTCTTCAAGGATCAAAGCTGCTGCCCCCTCTCCCATTACAAAACCATCTCTATTGACGTCAAAAGGCCGGGAAGCTGCTGTTGGGTCTTCATTTCTGGTACTAAGCGCTTTTAAGGCATTGAAGCCCCCGATTGAAGCCTCTGTAATCGGTGCATCTGAACCTCCGGTAATTATTACTTT